>OCVV011295066.1_pt1 | contig 12359 bp, 17 predicted proteins | sample 1539721 | NCBI WGS metagenome assembly OCVV01 (sample SAMN02144230, study PRJEB22623) | gut metagenome | biome: sheep rumen | host: Ovis aries | place: New Zealand | reverse complement strand
GAATGACCATATCAAGCCGAATTATTATGTTGATCTTGCAAGCCGCATAGGGGATGACTGGATCAGTGCTTCTGATGAATACAAGGTTGCACGAGACAGACATAAGGTAGTGGCGTGGATGGAAAAGCCGAAACCGTGGAAAGGAGAACAGCATGGTACATCTCGGGCCGTGTTATCGCAAAAACCTATGCGTTGACTGCGATTCCGAAATCTGCGGTCATGCCCGTCGTCCCGGAAGCGGACTGCCCGCTGTGGGTATGCAAGCACCCGGGCGTGGAATGCGAGGAGTGCGACATCTTGCGAGAGTATACAGAAGCTTATCGGAAAGGAGTATGCAATGATTGACGGACAGCTTTCTCTTACCGATTTCGGCATCGTCCCGCGCTCCTGGCTTTATGACGAAGACACCGGCTCCGTCATGTGCCGTTGCCCGGTCTGCGGCGGACGGATGCTGCTTGGTTGTTATGATTACTGGAACCCGTACCACTACTGTCCATACTGCGGTGAGCATCTCAGCGAGGGCAGATTCGTCGACAGGATGGTTGAGGTTTACGACAACTTAGACCGGGACAGTATGGAGCGGGTGCGGAAAGAGTACGGGAAAGAAGGTGATACCGTTGGACGCACGTAACTACTTGCGTCAGATTCACAAACTTGAAACACGCATCTCAATGCGGCAACGTCAAATCAAAGACCTCCGGCGGTCTATGGCTTATCTCCATTCCGTCGACTATTCCGCAGACCGTGTCCAGACATCTCCATCCGGCGCAGGCTTTACCACCGATGCGATCCGGCTCGCAGACATGGAGCTGGACATTGAGCGGAAGATAGCGGCCTGTGAGAAGCTCCGGGAGACCATCATCTCCCAGATCGAGGGCATGGACGACCAGCGCTATGTTGACGTCCTGTCCAGGGTGTATATCCACCGCATGGATTTGATGGACATCGCCGCAGAAATGAATTACGACTACTACTGGTGCTGTCACCTCCACGGCGAAGCGCTCCGGGCATTTGAGCGACAGTATCCGCAAATCCGCAATGAACCGCAAGACATCACAAGAAATCAGTGATAATTTGCTACAAGAGGTCTTAGGGCTAAGACTTCCGGCGTTATCCAGACGCCACCTTCCTCTGGCGGAACTGACCGTCTCCATTACTGGGGGCGGTCTTTTCCGTGGAGCACATGACTATGGCTAGAGACTTTGCTAAATCATTCTATTCGTCACGCACATGGACGGACTGCCGGAACGCTTACGCCAAATCCGTGGGCGGTCTGTGTGAGCGCTGTCTTGCTCATGGGATCTATAGGCCCGGCGAGATAGTCCACCACAAATGCTATATCAGTCCCGAGAACATCAACAACCCGACAGTCACGCTGAACTATTCCAATCTGGAATTGCTCTGCCGGGATTGCCACGCCGCAGAACACACGGGCAGACGCTACCGGCTGGATGAGTTTGGGCGGATCGTGTTCAGCACATAGCCCCCGTGGTCGGAATTGAACAGGGCACCGCGGAGACCGGTGGGTGGACTTTTCTTTTTAGGCGTCCCCGCCCGGAGTTGGCGAGAGTTGGAGAGACATGCACGGAGAAAATTACATTTACGCGTATTATCAGCAGATTTGTAACGGCTCCGTTCATGTGGGCCGCTGGATACGCATGATTTATGAACATATCATCAAAGGACTGGATGAAAAGCGGTTCAGCTTCGACCAGAAGAAGGCCAACGAGGCCATTGACTGGATTGAGGCGCATACTTTCCATGTCGAGGGGCCGCTCGCGCCGGGGCCGTTCCTGTTGGAGTTGTGGGAGAAGGCACTGATAAGCTGTATCTTTGGAATCATGAACCCGAAGACCGGTCAGCGGCAGTTCAGTGAGGTGCTTCTGCTGATTGGCCGGAAGAACGGAAAGAGCATACTGGCAAGTGCGATCGCGAACTATGTCTTCCGGCATGACGGCGGATACGGCGCCAGAGTCTACAATGTCGCCCCGAAACTGGAACAGGCGGATATCATATACGGGAACGCGTGGGCCATCACTCAACTGGATCCTGATCAAGTTGAGCGGAAAGAGCGGATTGAGGCAAAGCGGAAGGAATCACATAGCAAGGTCGAGGACGACCCGGAGATCATCAAGAAGCGTGCTTCCGATCTTTTTTACCCGGCGACCAACTCCACCATGAAGAAGATAGCTTTCTCCGCGAAGAAGGCGGACGGTTTCAACCCGTCCCTGGCTATCTGCGATGAGATCGCGGCATGGGAGGGTGACAAGGGCCTGAAGCAATACGAGGTCATGAAAAGCGGACAGGGCGCGCGGCCTGATGGCTTGCTGCTGTCCTGTACGACATCCGGCTATGTGAACGATAGCATATTCGACGAGCTGACTAAACGGTCAACTCGTTTTTTGTTGGGCGAAAGCAAAGAGACCCGCCTGCTCCCGTTCATGTACATGATCGACGACATCGACAAATGGAACGACATCAATGAACTGAGGAAATCGAATCCGAACTTAGGAGTCTCCATCTCGGTGGACTACCTCCTCGAGGAGATTGCGGTCGCGGAAGGCTCGCTCAGCAAGAAGGCTGAGTTCATCGTCAAATACTGCAACATCAAGCAGAACAGCTCCCTCGCATGGCTCCCCGCGCAGACGGTCGAGCGGGCGGGAGGGCCGCCGCTTAAACTGGATGACTTCCGGGATTGCTATGCGGTCGCCGGTGTCGACCTCTCGCAGACCACCGACCTCACGGCGGCTGTGTGCGTCATCCAACGGGACGGTGAACTGTATGTGTTCGCGCACTTCTGGATGCCCGCGGAGAAGATTGACGAGGCGGCGCAGAAAGACGGAGTGCCTTATCGGATATACGAACAGCGCGGATTTCTGAGCGCGTCCGGGGATAACTTCGTCGATTACCACGATTGCTATCGGTGGCTCACGGCGCTGATTGAAAAATACAGTATCTATCCGTTGAAGGTCGGTTATGACCGGTACAGCGCCCAGTATTTGATTCAGGATCTCGAGGCTTATGGATTCCAGACCGACGATGTCTATCAGGGAGAGAACCTTTACCCGGTCATCCGGGAGACTGAGGGCCTTCTGAAGGATGGCAAGCTCCACATCGGAGACAATGACCTGTTAAAAATCCATCTGCTGAACTCTGCGGTAAAGATGTCCGTGGAGCGCGGCAAGGGTAAGCTTGTGAAACTGTCGGCAACAGACCACATAGACGGAACCGCCGCCCTTCTGGACGCAATGACAATGCGGCAGAAGTGGTTCGGTGAAATCGGCGACCAACTGAAAAATGAGGTGAGTTAAATGGGACTGTTTGATTTTCTGTTTAAAAAGAGTCCCCAGCCTCGCGGTGACTATGAAGGCGTGTTCAAGATGCTGAACGGATATACGCCGCATTTCACAACGTGGGGCGGCGGGATGTACGAAAGCGAGTTGATTCGTGCCGCGATCAATGCCAGGGCGACGCACATCAGCAAGCTGCATATTGAGATGATCGGGTCGGCAAAGCCTGCCCTTCAGAGCAAGATGCGGCGCGGCCCGAACCGCTTCCAGACATGGAGCCAGTTCCTTTATAGGGCGTCCACTATTCTCGATGTCCACAATACGCTGTTCATTACTCCGGTCTATGACGAATACGGCGAGGTATCCGGCATTTACACGCCGCTCTCGCACCGTTGCGAGATTGTCCAGTATGACGGTGTCCCTTACCTCCGCTATGAGTTCAGCGACGGACAGCGCGCGGCCATTGAACTGGAAAACTGCGGCATCATGACAAAGTTCCAGTATGCCAAGGACTTCACGGGCGAAGACAATCACGCGCTGTTCCCAACGATGGACTTGATTCACATCCAGAATCAGGGAATTCAAGAAGGCGTGAAGTCCGCGGCGACTTACCGCTTCATGGCGCAGGTCTCCAACTTCACGAAAGCGGAAGACCTCGCAAAGGAACGGCAGCGCTTCACGGAAGAGAACTTCAGCAAGGACGCCAATGGCGGCGGCCTGCTCCTGTTCCCGAATACCTACAAGGACATCAAGCAGATCGAGGCAAAACCGTGGATCGTGGACAAGGATCAGGTCGAAATCATCAAGCACGGCGTCTATGAGTATTTCGGCGTCAACGAGGAAATCCTCGAGAACAAGGCCATCGGCGATGCGTGGAGTGCTTTCTATGAGGGCGCGGTCGAGCCGTGGGCAATCCAGTTTTCCGAGGTCATGACCCGGATGCTCTACACCTTCCGCGAACAGGGGCAGGGCAACGAGGTAATGGCGACCGCGAACCGGCTGCAGTATATGAGCAATCAGGACAAACTCGCTGTCGCCGCTCAGATGGCCGACCGCGGGCTGATGACCCGCAATGAACTCCGGGAAATCTTCAACCTCACACCGCTGCCGGATGAACTCGGAAACACCATTCCGGCCCGCGGCGAATATTACAACGTAGGAGAACAGACCAATGACGAAGGAAATCAGAGCGTTTAACTTTGAAGTCCGCGCCGATGAAAACGAGGAGCACGGTCATTTCCTGACCGGGCGGCCCATCGTCTATAACAGCCGCACAAACCTCGGCTGGTATGACGAAATCATCGAAGCCGGTGCGCTGGATGCCACCGACCTCCGTGATGTGCGGTTCCTCGTGAACCACAACACGGACATGATTCCGTTGGCACGGAGCAGAAACAACACTGATCACAGCACCATGCAGATGGTGGTTGATGATAACGGCATGGGGATCCGGGTCGACCTGGACACGGAGAACAATGCTGATGCAAAGAATCTGTATTCGGCGGTGAGCCGTGGAGACATTGATGGAATGTCCTTCATGTTTACGGTCGATGCAGACGCATGGGATGACATCGAGAGCGACCACCCGACCCGAACGATCCGCGCAATCGGAAAGGTCTTCGAGGTTTCCGCGGTGACATTCCCGGCATACGAAGCAACATCTATTCAGGCAAGAGGTCTTTCCGATGCACTGGACAGTGCAAAGGAATCGCTGGAGAGCGCGCGCTTCAAGCAGAAGAAGATGGAGCAGAAGAAGAAACTCGTAAAACTTTTACTGGAGGTGTGATATGGAATTTAACTTCACCGACAAGAGCATTGAAGAGCTCGAGGCCCGTAAGGCCGAACTGCTGACCGCTATCGATGCGGACGGCGCAGACATCGACGCCATTGACGCCGAAGCCCGTGCCATCAAGGCAGAGATCGAGGCCCGCAAGGCTGCCGAGCAGAAGAAGGCAGAAACCCGCAAGATCGTCGCCGAAGGCGCCGGAAAGGTCGTCGAGGCACCCAAGAAAGAGGAGAGAAAGACTATGACCCTGAAGGAAGTCAGAGAATCCAAGGAGTATATCGAGGCATACGCCAACTACATCAAGACCGGCAGAGATGAGGAGTGCCGCTCCATCATCTCCACCAACGCACCCGCCGACGTCACCGGCTCCGGCCCGGTTCCGGTTCCCGTGATCGTTGAGGAAGGCGTCCGTACCGCATGGGAGAGGGATGCGATCATGTCCAGAGTCCGCCGGACTTTCGTCCGCGGCAATCTGAAGGTCGCTTTCGAGCTGTCCGCAGATCCGGCAGTCGTTCACAAGGAGGGCAAGCCCGCGCCGAATGAGGAGACCCTGACCCTCGGCATGGTCGAGCTCATCCCGGAGAACATCAAGAAGTGGATCACCATCACTGACGAAGCCCTTGCGATGGGCGGCGAGGAGTTCCTCCGCTATGTCTACGATGAAATCACCTATCAGATCGTCCGCAAGGCGGCGGCTCTGGGTGTCGCCGACATCGTCAATGCTCCGGCGGCTTCCGATGCTGATTCTATCGGCGTCCCGGCTATTGCTACCGCTCCGTCTGTGGTCGCGATCCCGACCGCTGCGGCGAACCTGTCCGATGAGGCGGCCAATGTCGTGGTCGTCATGAACAGACTGACCGAGGTCGATTTCCTGACCGCTTACGCGGCGGGCAACTTCGCAGTTGATCCCTTCGCAGGACTGCCGAGAGTTTACACCTCCGCACTGAAGGCATACAGCGCTGCATCTTCCGGTGAAGCGTATGCGATCGTTGGCGACCTGAACGCCCTTCAGTTCAACTTCCCGGAGGGTGACGGTATCGTCCTGAAGTATGACGACCTGTCCCTCGCTGAGGCGGATCTGGTCAAGATCGTCGGCCGTCAGTACGCTGGCCACGGCATCACTGCTCCGGGCAGACTTGTCAAGCTGACCAAGGCCTGATGAAGGTCAGGCTTTTAAGAGACGCAAGAGTGCGGCGGAAAGCCGGGGAAACCGTTGAGGTGACCCCGGCCGAAGCCGCTTTTCTGCTCTCTATCGGCTCCGCTGAAGCGGTAGACCCGGCGTCCGAGGCGGTGGAGATCCCGGAGAAATCCACGGCAAAAGCAGAGACGCCGGAAAAGCCGACAAAGCGTAGCCGGAAGAAATAAAGAGGGAGGTGCGGCATGACATTACTGGAAAGAGTAAAGACGGCTTGCCGCGTATCCTCTCCGGCGTATGATGAGGAGTTTCTCGGTCTTGTCGAGGCGGCTATGGCCGACCTGGGTGTTACAAATATTCGTTCGGATTTGCTCGTTATCGGCAATGTCGACCCGCTGATTCAGAGGGCGGTCATTACGTACTGCCGGTTGAACTTCGGTTCCCCGGACGAATATGACCGATTGAAGGCAAGCTACGACGAACAGAAAGCACAGCTCAGCATGTCGAGCGCGTATACGGATTGGACGGTGAGCGCGGATGGACAGGAGTGATACTATCACGCTCATCTCCGAGACGATGGAGCGGGACGAATACGGTGTCGACCATCCGGTCGAGACGGAGCGAGAGGTTTATTGCTCCGTATCCAGCGTTACCGCCAACGAGTTTTTTGAGGGCGGCCGGAACGGCCTGAACCCGGAATTCAGAATGACCATGTTCTCCGGGGATTACTGCGGCGAGCGGACGCTTATCTTCCACGGACAGCGTTACGGGATTTACCGCACCTATTTCGGGCGGAACGACACGTTGGAGCTCTATGTCGAGCGGAAAGGCGGGACGAATGGCAACGCTTAATGCTTCTGCCCTGAATTTCGCTGATGTCGTCCAGAAATGTCTTAATGAGTACGGCGACGAATGTACCGAGGCACTGACGGAAGTAGTTCCGAAAGCCGCCAAGGACGCCGCAAAGCGACTCAAACAGACATCGCCGAAGAAGACCGGCAAGTATGCCAAAGGGTGGACGACAAAGGTCGAGACGGGGCGCACATGGGTCTCCGCCACTGTCCACGGCAAGAGCGGCACCTATCAGCTTGCTCATCTGCTCGAACATGGTCACGCAACCCGGAACGGTGGACGCGTGAGCGGAAACACTCACATCAAGCCGGTCGAAGATTGGGCGGTCGAAGAAGTAACGGACAAACTGGTTGAGAGATTGGGAGGCGAAGCATGACTTATCAGGAAGTAAAAACGATGGTCGAGTCTATCGGCATCCCGTTCGCCTATTACCAGTTCACGAAGGACACGGCTCAGCCGACGCCCTTCGCCTGTTGGTACTTCGACGGCTCCAACGATGAGCCCGCGGATAATACCAACTGGGCGAAAATCCGCACGCTCTACATCGAGATTTACACGGACGCGAAAGACTTCGCGCTCGAGAAGACGGTCGAGGACATCCTCGCCGAACATGAATTATTTTATGAGAAGTCTGAAACCTATCTCGGCGATGAACGCATGATGATGGAAACCTATCAGACTCAGGTTGTTATCACAGGAGGTTAACCTTATGGGAAGAATCCGTTACGGTATCAAAAATGTTCATTATGCGGTCGCAACCGCCGGACAGGATGAAGCCCTGACCTATGCGACTCCGATCGCAGTCCCCGGCGCAAAGTCCATCTCCCTTGATGCGCAGGGCGAATCTACGGACGAATATGCCGACAACGTCGTCTGGTGGCATGGTGACGTCAACAGCGGTTATTCCGGCACCCTCGAGTTCGAGGATACCGATGCGGCCGAGACCTTCATGCAAACCGTGCTCGGCCAGACCAAAGACCAGACCACCGGAACCGTGATCGAGAAGTCTTCTGACCAGCAGAAGGAATTCGCTCTCGGTTTTGAGTTCACCCTGGACGGCGGCACGGAGACCGGCAAGCGTGTCTGGATGCTCCGCTGCAAGATGTCCCGCCCGCAGATCTCCGGCGCCACCAAAGAGGCGAACGTGGCGGCTCAGACGCAGACCGTGAACCTGACCTGCATGGCCCGCGCCAATGACGACAAGGTCAAGACGTCCGCCAACAGTGGCGACAGCAGCTACGCCAACTGGTTTACCGCTGTTGTTGAGGCGTAATCCATAAATCCAGAGGAGGGTGAATATGGATAAAGTGATCAAAATCGGCAACACTGACGTAACGCTCCGGGCGACCGCCTCCACGGTGAGGCGCTACCGGGCGAAGTTCGGCAGAGATTTGCTGACGGACATGCAGAATTTCACGGAGGGCGTTTCCTCTGGCGAGGCTCTGGAGTCCATTTCCTGTCTGACTTATATCATGGCGAAGCAGGCGAACGACAAGATCCCGGACGATGTCAATGACTGGCTTGATCAGTTTGAGGTCTTCCCGATTTCCGACTTTGCCCCGGAGGTCGTGAAACTGTGGACGAGCTCCACGATCACGACCGCAACGCCAAAAAACTGACTCCGCCATCGACAAGGCCGTTCACGACCGCGCTTTTTCTTCTAAGGTGCGTGCGGTTAGGTCTTTCGATGGCGGATTTGGATTTGCTCGACATGGGCATGGTGATAGACATGTTCGTTGAGCAGGGTAACGATGACTATGACTGGCCGCAGAAAGCGACCGCGAAAGACATAGAGGCCTTCTGATGGCAGATAAGATTCGTGGAATCACAATAGAATTAAACGGCGATTCGACCGGCCTGATGAAAGCGGTGAAACAGGTCAATGGCTCGCTCCGGCAGACTCAGGCTGCGCTCAAGGATGTGAACAAACTGCTGAAGCTGGATCCGGGCAACACTACACTGCTCGCCCAGAAGCAGGACTACCTCAAAAAGGCAATTTCCGATACCAGTAAGAAACTGGAGGAGGAGAAGAAAGTCCTCGAGGAGCTGAAGAAGTCCGGCGATTCCGATAAGACGGTCGAACAGCAGAGAGCGCTGGAGCGGCAGATTGCTGAGACAACTCAGAAGCTTGACGGCCTGAAGCAGGAAGCCAAAGAGTTTGGCAGCGTTGCCACTCAGCAGTTCAAGCTTGTCGGCGACAAAATCAAAGATGTCGGCAAAGGCATCACCGATGTCGGCAAGGGCATGACAACGCATGTCACCGCTCCAATTATGGCGGTCGGTGCGGCGTCTATGGCGGCTTTCTCCGAGGTTGACGCCGCGATGGATACCATTGTGGTAAAGACCGGCGCTTCCGGCAAGGCACTGGAAGACATGCAGGCCATCGTTGGCAACCTTGCGACCAGCATCCCGGTCAGCTTTGAGGAGGCCGGGACGGCGGTCGGCGAGGTCAACACGCGGTTCGGCGTGACCGGCGAGGAACTGGAAAAGCTTTCCGGGAAATTCCTCAAATTCGCGCAGATTAACGGCACGGATGTCAACAGCACCATCGACGCAACACAGAAATCAATGGCTGCATGGGGCATTCAGGCCGATCAGACCGGCGAATATCTCGACACGCTGAACAAGGTCGGGCAGAACACCGGTATCTCGATGGACACGCTCAACTCTGCGATGGCATCCAATGCGGAGACCTTCCAGCAGATGGGAATGGGCGCCGCTGACGCCGCGACATTCCTCGGACAGGTGGAAATGTCCGGCGTGGACACCTCCGCGGCCCTGAAGGGCATGCAGACCGCTATGAAGAACGCGGCGAAGGAAGGGAAGTCCCTCCCCGAGGCGCTGGCTGAACTTCAAACGGTTATGACGGGTTCCGCATCGGACACGGACAAGCTGAACGCCGCGATTGAGTTCTTCGGAGCGAAGGCCGGGCCGCAGATGTTCAACGCGATGCAGAATGGCACGGTCTCGCTGAATGATTTCGGCGCGGCACTGACGGACAACTTCGGCAGCGTAGAACAGACTTTTGACGCGACCCTTGACCCGGTCGATGAGATGACCACGGCAATGAACGACCTGAAGCTTGCCGGGGCAGGCCTCGGCGAGTCCCTTCAGAGCGTTCTCGCACCCGTCCTTGAACAGGTGGCCGACAAGATCAGAGACCTCCGTGAATGGTGGGAAGGGCTGAGTCCGGCAATGCAGGAGACCATCGTCAAGGTTGGGCTGGTCGCCGCGGCCATTGGGCCGTTACTGGTCATTATCGGAACAGTTATCAGCACCATCAGCACGATTGTCGGCGCTATCGGCGGAGCAATCGGTATTTTCAGCACGTTGTCCGCTGCATTTACCGCTGCCGGAGGCGCGGCGGGCATCTTCACCGCAGCCATAGCGGTCATTACCGGCCCGATCGGCATCGCCGTGGCGGCGGTTGCGGCCCTGATTGCCATCGGCGTGGCGCTTTATAAGAATTGGGACGAGGTAAAAGCGAAAGCGGCGGAGCTCGCGCAGGCCATCAGCGAAAAGTGGGAGGAAATCAAGAAGGTCGTCTCGGATGCCATCGAGAATGTGAAGACCACGGTCTCCAACGGCATCGATGCGGCAAAACAGAAGGTTGAAACCACGCTTGACGGAATCCGGCAGGCCTTCAAGGACAAGCTTGACGCCGCCAAAAAGGTCGTCACCGATACGGTCGACGGAATCAAGAAGGCTTTCAACTTTGAATGGAAACTGCCCGATTTAAAGCTCCCGCATATCAAATATGAGCTGAAAGATGTCCCCGTTCTCGGAAGAATCCCCGACCCGACCACTCTGAGGGTCGAGTGGTACAAAAAAGCAATGCAGAACGGCATGATTCTCAACGGCGCGACAATCTTCGGCGCGGCCAATGGTCGCCTGCTGGGCGGCGGTGAAGCGGGCGCGGAGGCTGTTGTCGGGGTCAACTCGCTCATGAGCATGATCAAGTCGGCTGTCGGCGAGACCATCAATTACGGCGGCGTGAACGTGGTCGTCTATGGTGCTCCCGGGCAGGATGTCGAGGAGCTGGCCGACATCATTTCCGACCGCATCAATGCACAGGTAGCAAGCAGAAAGGCGGTGTTCGCGTGATTAATTTTCTCACTTTCGCCGGGAAAAACTGCCGGGACTTCGGCGTGATCATTTCCGGCGCGAAATCATTCGGAACCGCTGAGCGCGATGTTGAACAGATTTCCATACCAGGGCGGGACGGAGACCTGTTTTATGACAATGGGCGGTTTAAGAATGTCACGATTGCTTATGACGCCTACATCTCGCGGAACTTCATCGAAAATTACAACGGATTCAATGCATGGCTGCTGTCGCATGGCGGCTATTGCCGCTTAGAAGACAGCTACCAGCCGGAGATTTTCCGCATGGCACGATTCACCGCAGGCCTCCAGTCTGAGCCGGTCGTCCGTCTCGGCGTGGTGGCCTTTTCCATTGTGTTCAACTGCAAGCCCCAGAAGTTCTTGAAGTCCGGCGAGGCGCCCATGGCTCTGACGGCCGCCGGGAAGGTCTACAACCCGACGAGGTTCCCGGCGAAGCCGCTTGTTCGTTGCTATGGCTCCGGCGGTACAGTCACCATCAACGGCACGCCTGTCACGGTGACGGGATGCAGCGCGTATGCTGACATTGACTGCGAGCTGATGGAGGTCTACGAGGGCACGGCAAGCAGGAACGGCACGACCACGCTGACCAATGGCGCGTTCCCCGAACTGGATCCAGGCGAGAACGCCGTCAGCTTCAGCGGGTGGAGCCGGGTGGAAATCATTCCGAGGTGGTGGACGATATGATTCCGATTTTATTCGCGGCAAACGCCACCAGCTTCGTCACCAACGGCATCGGCAGGCTTTCGGATGCGATCAGCTGCACCGTGCATGAGGCACGGAACGGCGAATTTGAGTTAGAGATGGAGTATCCCGTGGACGGTGCGCACTATGCGGATATCGTCCACAGCACCATCATCGTCGCAAAGCCTTCCGCGCGGCGGAGCAATCAGGCTTTCCGGGTCTACAAGATTACGAAGCCGATGAGGGGCACGGTGACGGTGCTTGCTCAGCATATCAGCTATCAGCTTAGTTGGATTCCCGTCTCGCCCTTCACGGCGGCGAACCTGACCAATGCGCTCGCTTACTTCAAGAGCATGAGCGCGGAGTCAAATCCTTTCAGCTTTTCCGCGGATTTCACTTCCGACAATGACTTTGCCGTCCCGATCCCGACAAGCATCCGTTCTTATATGGGCGGACGCGCCGGGAGCATCCTCGACATTTACGGCGGAGAG
>OCVV010982048.1_pt1 | contig 12362 bp, 7 predicted proteins | sample 1539721 | NCBI WGS metagenome assembly OCVV01 (sample SAMN02144230, study PRJEB22623) | gut metagenome | biome: sheep rumen | host: Ovis aries | place: New Zealand | reverse complement strand
GGCCACCGTGCTCTGGCTGATCCTGCTGGGCGTGGGGCTGTTTCTCGGCGCGGACGGCTACATCCTCTATCATCTGCGTCTGAGCGCCGCAGGGCCTCTCGCCGTGATGTGGACACTGATCCTGGCCGTGGTCATTGCCGCGTCCGTGGTCTATGTCATCGTGCTGCTCTATGTCTTTCCCCTGCTGGCCAGCGTCTGCAACACCAACCGGGCCATGCTGAAAAACGCCTTTCTCATCGGCACCCATTATCTCTTTGCCACCATCCTGATCTTTGCGGTCCACTTTGCCATGTTCTTTGTGGTGGTCGCCTGGTTTACGCCGCTGATCGTCTTCGGCGAGGGGCTCTGCGCCCTGATCAGCGCCTGGCTGCTCAACAGCATCCTCATCGCCAGCTCCGGGACCCCGGAGGACCGGAAAGACGAGGAGCCGAAGGAGGAAAGCGAATGAAGCTCTCCCCACAGGAAAAAGCCGCCCATCGGGCGGCTTTTCAGGCGATGAGCCCCGGCAAAAAGCTGGAGCACATCCTTACCTATTATAAAGTGCCGATCCTGCTTGGCCTGGTGCTGCTTGCCGTTCTCGGCTCCGTGGTCCATCGGCAGCTCACGCAAAAGGAGGAGCTGCTCTATCTGGGCCTGCTCAACGTCGGCATCGGGGAGGACCTGGAGGAGGGGCTGAACGAGGGCTATCTGCGCTCGGCCGGGCTGGATGAAAAACGGCAGGAGGTCTATCTCTACCGCGACCTCTACCTCTCGGACAAGGCCGATGTGGTCAACCACGAGTACGCCTATGCTTCCCGCATGAAGGTCATGGGCGCGATCCAGGCCAAAAAGCTGGATCTGGTTTTGATGAACCGGGAGGCCTATGACCTTTTCTCCCAGAGCGGCTACCTGATGGCCCTGGACGCCTGGCTGCCCGGGATCGAAGCGGCGGAAAGCCTGAGGCCCTGCCTGGTCAGCAACACCGTCGTTCTGGAGGACAATACCATCGCCTATCAGCTGGGCGAGGCGGAGTCCCATGAGCTTGTCACGGAGGAAGCCATTAACGGTCTGGATGTCTCCCGCCTCCCGCTGATCGCGTCCGCGGGCTTTCCCGAGGTCACGTATCTCGGCGTCCTCGCCAACAGCGAGCGGCTGGACGCCTGCGCCGACTACCTCGCCTATCTGGCCGCCGGGCCGGCCTCAACGTAAAATGCGCTTCAACGAAAATGCCCTTCGCTGCACCGGCTGTGCAGCGAAGGGCGCTTTTTATTGTTTTTGGCGGGGATACTTCGTCGTTTCCGTCGCTTTTGTTCAGCCTTGGACATTCACATAGGGGCTCTCAATCTCATACTCCGTTCCATAGATGAAATTGCTTATCTTTTTGGTTTCATAAACGAAGTCGCAGGCAATCGCATCATAAAAACGGTTTTTGTCCGGGACCTGCATGGTCCCGACCTCCCCCTTGGAAAGCTTCCCCGCGTGAAGCAGAAGTCTGGAAATGTCCCAGCCATCAAGATCGGTATTCACCATGTCTGCCGCCCCTCGCAGGACCTTTAGCATCTCGATTGGATTCAGCGTTTTCAACTGCTTCTGGCAGGCTTTGAGCGTATTCCGCTGCCGTTCCTGTCTGGCCCAGTCATCGTCTGGGAAACGCAGACGGCAATAGGCCAGGGTATCCTTTCCGTCCAGATGGTTCATCCCTACCTGGATTTCATTGTGCGCATGCGCATTGGAAAGGGTCTTTCCCTGTAGAGCGAGGACTTCTGTCTCCGTAAGCTCAATGTCAACGCCGCCGATCAGATCAACGATCTCGGGAAAGCTCTCAAAGTCCACCTGCGCATATCCGTCGATCCCCACAAGGAAAAGATGCTCAAGCAGACTCCTTGACAGGTTCGCGCCGCCGTACTGGAAAGCATGCGTCAAAAGATCCGGCGCATGATTGGGGATGGGCACATAGACGCCTCGTTCAAACGAGACCAGTTTGATCTCGCCTGTTTTGATATTGAGCGAGCAGAGCATGGTTGCATCGGCCCGCCCCGTGTCTGTCTCCCACGCTTTCAGATCGGTTCCCAGGAGAAGAATATTGAAAATGCTCTTCTCCTTCTTGATCTCGCCTTCCGGGAGCTCAAACCATACGTCTTCCAAGGTCAGCTCGACCTCAGCATCGATTTCCTCCCGGGTCATTTCTGTTAGGCTTTTTTCAAGTGCTTTCGTGTTTTCATCGGCCGCTTCACTCTCCTTCGGGCCTGCTGCCGCAATCAGCAGAACAGCGACGAGCGCCGTCACAATGGCCAACAGATATCTTGTAATCTTCCTCATTTTTAACTCCTCATGTCATGGAAACGAAAGCAAGGCTCCTCGGTAATCCATTTACTTCCCTGCATACTCCCGGAAAAACGGTTGTATTTGGTCCTTGTCCGACAACAGAGGGGTCTCTCCTGGCTCCAGCGGCCATTCGACCCCGATGTCCGGGTCGTTCCAGCGGAGTCCTCCCTCATCATTGGGATGATAAAAATCATCACACTTATAACAGAATTCTGCGCTTTCTGACAGGACAAGGAAACCGTGGGCAAAGCCCCTGGGGATGAGGAACTGCTTCTTGTTTTCCTCTGTCAGCTCAACACCAAACCATTTTCCGAATGTCGCAGAATCGTTTCGCAGATCCACCGCCACGTCAAAAACTTTCCCCTTAATCACACGCACAAGTTTTGTCTGTGGAAACTGTTTTTGAAAATGCAGACCACGCAAAACGCCCTTTTTACTGGCGCTCTGATTATCCTGGACAAACCGGATGTCGATTCCGGCCTCCTCCATATCTCTCTGATTGTAGGTCTCCATAAAGTATCCGCGCGCATCGCCGTGAACCTTTGGCGTAATCACGCAGAGGCCCTCAATGCCGCCCACATTTCGCTCAATCGTAATCTGCCCCATTATATTTCTCCTATTTCCTTGAGATAGCGCGCTACCGCATCCTGCCAGTCCGGCAGCGGCGCAAAGCCTGCCGTCCTCAGTTTGCTCTTATCCAGTCGGCTATTATAGGGCCGCTTGGCTTTCGAAAGGCCGTATTCCTCCGTTGTCACCGGAAGAACCTGTGTGCTCATCCCGGCCTGCTTGTAAATTTCCTTTGTGAAATCATACCAGGATATGTATCCGCCCTCGTTGGTTGCATGATAGTAACCATATTTGTCTGTCTCTATCATATCCGCCAGCAGTCTGGCCAGATCCCGGGTGTAAGTCGGCGTCCCGATTTGATCGCATACGACCCGGACTGTATCGTGTGTTTTCCCGACGTTCAGCATGGTCCGGATAAAGTTCTTTCCGTTCCTTCCAAAAACCCAGGCAATGCGGACAATGAAGAATCTTTCCAGGATTTTGGATACGGCTTTTTCCCCTTCCAGTTTGCTGGCGCCATAGACATTCAGCGGCTGGAACACCCGGCAGTCCGGCTGCCAAGGCTCCGTTCCCTGACCATTGAAAACATAATCCGTGCTGATGTACAGCATTTTTGCACCAACCTGCTTGCAGGCTTGCGCGAGATACCGCGTTCCCTCTGCGTTGATCGCAAAGACTTGCCCCCGGTTTTCCTCGTCCTCCGCCGCATCGACGGCCGTCCAGGCCGCGCAGTGAATCACCGCATCCGGATGAATCTTTTCCAGACTTTCCCGAACAGCCTGTTCGTTGGTGATATCCAACTGCACATACCCCAGGTCTTCAGCACCCGCCGGAGCGCTTTCCTGTCTCCCGGACGCAATCACCTCGTGGCCGCGGCCGTTCAGTTCCTTTGCCGTGTCAAAGCCGAGCTGCCCATGGATTCCTGTCACAAATACTCGCATATACGCTTCCTCTATGTTCAATATCGGTACTTTCCATCGGCAACCGCCTGGAGATGGGCTCCATAGGGGCTCTTTCCATAGCGTTTTGCCGACTCCAGCAGTGTTGGCCGATCAATCCAGCCGTTTCTGTAGGCGATCTCTTCCGGTGCTGAGATTTTTACGCCCTGGCGCTGTTCAACCATGCGGACAAAGTCGGCCGCGTCCACCAGGCTGTCCATGGTGCCCGTATCCATCCACGCGAAGCCCCGGCCCAACAACTGCACATCCAGCCTTCCCTGCTGCAAGTACATATCGTTCAGGCTCGTAATTTCCAGCTCTCCGCGTTCGGACGGCGTGACCTGTTCGGCCATGGAGGACACTCCCTTCGGATAGACATAGAGGCCGGTTATGGCATAGCTGCTTTTCGGATGCAGGGGTTTTTCTTCCACCGAAAGCACCCTTCCGCTCTCATCGAACTCCACAATCCCAAAACGCTCCGGGTCTGTCACATAGTACCCAAACACCGTCGCCCGCTCCTGTACCTCCGCATTTTCCACCGCTGCCCGGAGGAGCCGGCCAAAGCCATTGCCATAAAAGATGTTGTCGCCCAGCGTCATCGCACAGGCCTCGTTTCCGATAAACTCTTTTCCAATCAGGAAGGCCTGCGCCAGACCATCGGGGCTTGGCTGCACCCGATAGGTAAGATGGATTCCAAACTGGCTCCCATCCCCCAGCAAATGCTCAAAGCGGGGGGTGTCCTCCGGGGTGGAGATGAGCAGGATATCCCGGATGCCGGCAAGCATCAGCGTGGAGAGCGGATAATAGATCATCGGCTTATCGTAAACAGGCAGAAGCTGCTTTGACGTCACCATTGTCAAGGGATACAAGCGCGTTCCCGCTCCTCCGGCCAATATGATTCCTTTCATATTATCTCCTTTATTGCGCACAGCAGTTCTCTCATTCGGATGATACGTCTCACTATTTCTCTCATTGAATGATTAGCGCTGCGCTGATTTTCAGACCCTGGAAACAGATTTTTCTATGTGCTTAGTTTTACATTAATCCCGTCGATAAAAACGAGGTCTTGATCCTCTTTTTTATAGGAGTGGACACAGAGCATTCCCCTCTTTGCGTGCTTGTTGAGATCCACAGTAACATTCCATACCCCATTTTCGTCAAGCTCGCCTTCGTACCAGACAAGATCATCTTGTCCATCTTCCGCGCTCCAAATCGGGAACAACACTTCTGAAGGAGGTGAATCGGTAATCAAGCTTACTCGGATTTGTTCCTCGCCCATTCGTTCGACTTGAACATACTCTTCCGGAAACACCGCTTCCGTGACATAGGCAGAAGTACTGTCAAGCTCCTGGTTTTCATCGTCCACCATAGAATACACCATCACAAAGTAGGTACCGTAGCTTCTATGGGCAGATAAATCGATCGTGTACTTCCAGCAGGCCTCCTCTTCGCTCCATGCTGCTTCATACCATTGCAGGTCGTCTTGTTCCCCAATAGCGCTCCAAACGGCAAACGACACATTGGTATAGTCCGCCGATGGTCGATATTTTACACTCATCCATCTGTTGTCGGGAGAAAGATCAATTGAGACCGCATCGCTGCTCCCGAATTCCATAAGCTCCGTTTGATCTGAGATTTTTTCTTCTGCAGCTTTCCATTTTGCTGCTTGAAAATACTCAGATACTTTTTTTAAAAACACCTCACTATTTTCTGCGCTTAACGGCTGCACATTTCCCTCTTCCGTACTATACAAAACAGAGGGATAGAAAAAGGTCGTGTCCCAGCCCGATGCCGCCGTAAACAAAGAACTCCCCAAAAAGCTGTTCTGTGCGGAAACATCCAGATAGTCCAGCAGTGTGGGTGCTAGATCCAAGGAGTTTCTTCCCTTTGCGTCAATGCTCTCCGCCTGGATTCCCTTATAGTAAAAAAGCAGTGGGATCGAATCGATCTCTATGCGGGAACGTATGACGTCGGGAAACGCTTTTTCATAATCCTCATCAGCGTAAGAGGCGTGGTCCGCTGTAAAAACGAGTAAGGTGTTGTCGGTATCTTCACTCTCGCAGAAAAACTCCATAAACGAACCAAACTGTCGGTCCAGATCATAGAAGCGATTCAGCACGGGGTCTTCTCCCTGGCCGAATTGTTCATACGTTGAGTCCAGCGAGACATGAGTTCCGAAGGTATAGATGACCGTAAAAAACGGCCTTTTATACCGGCTTCTCTCTTCAATTTCCTGTTTCAGAGCTTCATATGCTTTTTTATCAGATATTGATCCAGTTGCCCCGATATAGTCGTCTGCAGAAACATCTTTCACTTCATGAAAGCCCATCCGGTTTAGATACTCTGTGAAGTCCCGGTTCATCGGCTCAACGTTAATAAACGACGTATAGTAGCCCCTGTTGCGAAAGATCTGTTGAAGCGAGATCAAGTTATTCTCGTCCAGATTGTTCAGCTGGTATCCCGAATAAAGCTGTCCGATCAAGCCCCTGTATGTTGCAAAGGTGTGATCATAATAGTTTTTGAAAAAGAGAGACTTTTCTTCCCAGTTCGCCACATTGGGCATAATGCTCCGCTCATCTTCAACAATATGCTGGGATAAGCCTTCCGTGAAAATCAGCACAACATTGGGTTGTTCATCCAGGCCGACCGGTCTTTCTATTCCGCTGGGAATGCCCTCCTGGAGGAATTCCTTACCGCTGTCTCCACCCGCTTCAATTGCTTTCGCAAACTGGGCATTTTGCCGGATATCACGTACGACGTCGATATAGTCTGATACCGGGGTAATAATCGGTTCTTTTACAAGAAGGAATGCTTCACAAGCGATTGCCGCAACAACAAGCAGTGCCCATGCTCTCCCAGCTTTAAGATTTGAGTCATGCGGAAGGAAAGACAATAGCAAAAGCCCAGTACCCCAGAACGCATAAACCCACAGCTTCCCCGAAAGCGCTTGAAGGCTATCCACATTTGTCAGCATGATGAAGGTCAGATATGTCCTTGCAAATTTGAGGAAGAGAAACTGTAAGCCAATCACAAACAGGAGCATGCCCTCCAACAGCCATCCGGCAAAAACATGCTTTGATTTAATGGCGGCTGTTATTAACAGAAGAATACCGATTTCTGCCACAGCTGCGGCCTTCTCCTGAAGGCTTAACAGCCCTGCAGACAAATACAAAGCGAAGCCTATGAATAAAGATATTTTTATTATTGTTAAAAAAGAAAGCTTTTTCTTGCGGTTATCTGCTGTATTCATCGTGGCCTCCCTTTACAGCAAACAATAAATAGGGGGATCCCGTTCTAATCACCCCCCCATCCAAGCAAGCCGTCAAACGCAAAAAGTTCTGACTCGCCAGTGAGAGAGTTGGCTGCTAATCTCCGCTCTTTATATATCTCAACAACGTATGCATTCCTTCGTTAAGACATCAAAATGCTGCGGCGGATCCAGCCGATTCGTAATGCGAAGAATCACATGGTATGTTTCGTTCTGGTGCAGAATCTGTTTTAAAATATCACAGCGGAATCCCGCATAGCGTAGAAAGCGTATCTCCGGAAATGCAATGGCTACATCCGGGCGGTCTTCGTCATAAGTGGGAAAAGCGACGGTATGCCCGGCCTCTCCGGCCAGGATTACCTGGGTGTTGTAAAGATAATGCCTGTTTCCAGCCGGAAGCGTCCATCCCACAAGGGAGATACTTTCCGCGTTCTCCGAAACGGAATCGATATTCCACTTGATTTCGCCGCTGGAGGGAGCCGCACAGAACTCCATAAGCGGGTCAGGGTCTGCGTAGGAGACCAGCGGACGTGTAACATCCGTCAGTGGGCTCTCTTTATCTGACCAACCGATAATGGATCTCCCATCGTGATCGATAATCTCGACGCCAATGCGATATTCCACAAGTTCTGCCCGCAGCACCTTGCGGGAAATGACCGACTCAAAGCCGCTGTACAGCAGATCTTCCCGCCCGAAAACACGGTTAACGTCCGGGCGCATCATACGCTGCGTTTGAACGCGGTAAAGAACGCCATTGGGATCGGCGAGGAGAATATTCACTGTTAACTCGTAATTATCTGTGCGGCCCGGAAGAAAGCTCCATCCGAATATCGTGATGGTATCGGTGACTGAGACATAGTCGACTAGATATAGGATCTCCTCTTCTTTCTTCCGCAGAGTGGCAAGCGAAACCTTATCGAACCGCTCCTTGGGGAGCAGAATTGCCGCATAGGCTTCGAGATTCTCGTTAAGGAAGGGATCTCTCCTGTATAAACTTGGGTGATTCAGAAACAGTATTTGTCTCTCCGCACTAAGGCGAAAAACCTTTTTGCTGTCCAGATTGTCTATCCCTCGGCTGGCGGATTCATGGTGATAAGCGCACACATCGTTTCGTATCACGTTGTAATACCCTGCTTCATAAATACGGAAGCACAGGTCGACATCGTTATAGGCGACAGGTAAAGTCTCATCAAAACCGCCAAGTCGAACAAAAAGAGAGCGTTTCAGCAGCAGGCAGGCGCCTGTGACTGCAATACAGTCAAGATCAAGTCGATTCAAGCCAAAATAGCTGGCCCAACTATCGTCTTGCTGAAAGAACATATGCCGCGGTCCATCGTGATGGTTAAAAACACCGCCATGCTGGATTTCCGTAGACTCCGGATAAAAGAGCTTTGCTCCTACCGCGCCGGTATGCGGCTGCATCGCCTGACCGACCAGTCTTGTTAGCCAATCGGGCTGAAAAACTTCAATGTCGTCATTCAGGAACAGCAGGTACTCTCCTTTGGCGCAATCGGCACCGAGATTGCACATCTGGGAGAAGTTAAACTCATAAACATCGTGCAGATAGGACGCTTTTTTCTCCGACAGCAACGATGCTATCTCCTGCTGATTCGCAGACGAGCTTCCATTATCCACCACGATAATCTCGTAATTGCGATATGTGGTAAACGTTTCGATGGAGTCGAGGCATTGTCTCAGAAGCGACAGATGATCTTTGGAGGGGATGACAATACTGACCAGGGGTTCCTCCTCCACATCGTATACCGTGCGGTATTGTGCCATCTCTGGGATGTACTCCAAATGGGCCTGCAGACCCCGCCGGACAAACGCCGATTCTTTGGCATATCGGCCCGCTTCCGAGGCATAGTTCTTCGAGGAAATAGCAAAGGCGACGGATTCACGGCGCTCCCGCCAATGGTACAGGATTTTCGGAATATGTCCGACACGCGCATTGTCGGATTTCTCCATAAAGCGCAGCGTAAAGTCATAATCCTGAGAGCCATTAAAGGCGCTGCGGAGTCCTCCAATCTCTTTCGTAATCGAACTGCGGTAAGCAGCCAGATGGTTTGTGTACATAACGTCCATAAACAGATCAGGCGACCAGTCAGGCTTAAAAAACGGCATATGACGAATCAACCCATCCTCTGTCAGCTTGTCCTCATCGCTGTAAATAAAATCAAGCTCAGGATTGCGATTCAGCAGGGAGGCAAACTCATACAGCGCTGTTGATTCAATGGTATCATCGCAATCCATGAAAACGATATACTCCCCGTCCGAAACCGCGATGGCATCGTTGGTCGCCTCGGAAATATGACCGTTGCGTTGTCTGTATAGGATATGGACACGCGGATTGGACTCGTACTCCTTCAGGACGGGTACAACGCTCTCCCACGTGGAGGCATCATCCACCAAAATCAGTTCATAATTCTCATACGTCTGCGCCAGGACAGAGTCAAAGGCCTCCCGCAGCTGAGAAGGCAGCGTATTATAAACAGGGATGACAACAGAGAATTTGGGCCGATACGTCAACTCCTCCGGCTCCTGCTTGTGCAGTTGCTGGCTGCAGCGCCAACGCTGATAATTTCGGATGCTTGCCTCTGCCTCAAGATGATAGGCAGGTTCCTCCGGGAGCGGGTAAACCTGCCCCTCTCTTTTGGCGATCGCTGTTTTTAAGCTGTCCGGAACATCCGGTCTTTTCAGGAAGCCTTTCAGCCAGTAGACTTCCGTATGGGGATTTGCCATAAATTGCTTTTCCGTAAAGAAAGCAATCTTCTTTTCCACTCCTTTTTGCCGCGCAAAGCCATCCACATTGGCCAGATTGCCTATTTGGACGGCTTCTTCCGCTGTTGGATACGCTGCCAATCTTTGGAGATGGCCAATCGCCACGTCGGGAGAATACTCTATTCCCTTTGCATATTTTTCGAGGAAAGGAAGCGCCGTATCCAAATAAGCCTGAATGCCTTCCAACAAATCGTGCTGTTCCGGCTTGCCCGGGCCCGGTTCCAGGACAGGGCCGTCGGCGCCATATCCGAAAACGGATTCATGCGGTGCGGAAAAGAATATTTCAAATACCGCTATTCCCTCTTCCACTGCCCGCATAAGAGAGTAATTCTTATAGAAATCAAAAGCATAGGTATCATAATGCAGGCCATGAAGTTGTCGGCGGCTCTTTTCGGTATTTCGTATTCCAAAATACAGGAAATCCGTGTGCGCCGTATATCCGATTGCTTTCTTAAAACGTTCCAGCAGATACTGGGAGCTCCCATTCCATCCACAATCGAATACAATGGCCTCCCTTTTCAAAAAGCCGCTCACTTTCAGATAGTCGACAGCGGCAAAGCGCTCTTTTTCGCATTGTGCGAGGACAACATCGGAATTGAGTGCATAAAGCGATCGCATCTTATTGATATCATCCATGGTCCGGATGACATCGGAAAAATAGGAAAAGCCAGCCTTTTTTAAGTGTTTAATCCGTTTCCTTGGCAAGCCCAGATAGTCCAGGATTTCCCCCACCGTTTGTCCAAATGTGTAGGGGGGGAGCTCTCTGAGGCTTTCCGAATCCAGCTCAGTAATACCAGCCATAAGCATGGATCGTCTGGACATGTACAAATACTTCGCATTTGCGTAGCCAGCACGGTTTAATAATTGCCAAAGATTATACCCGTCTCGGGACAGGAAAAAGACGTCCCTGTTCGCAGACAGGCAATACGTCTTCACCCACTGATACAAGCCCATATACAGGGGGCCACCCGCCTGAATCCCCAAGTTATACCAAAAGCTTTTTTCAGGATTGTACAAAATCTTCGTCAGGCCCATATCCAAGCCCGAGGAAGGAGCTTTCAGGTTTTCCAACGGATACTGCCGCTGATAGTGGAAGGTACAGATACCGAATTCCTGCGGGATATCAACATCGGCATTTTGACTGTCGCCGATATGCAGGATTGCCTCGAAGGGGACGTTCTCCTGCTCTTTCACATAGGGAAAAAGCTCCTTATTAAACTTAGCTTTATGCTCATCCGCTGAACAATAGACATGATCCAGGGCCGTATACCCGGCGTTTATCAGGATTTCTGAGAGAGTGTCTGCCAAAAGATACATGTCGGTAACGGCAATAACGCGTTTGCCCTGACTTTTTGCAAAGCAATACATCTCCCACATTTCCGGGTTGCAGACCAGTGCATCTTTCTCTAGCTGAATTTCAAACTCCTTGACCGCCTGCCAGTCCACAGGAATCTCCGTGTGTTCAGACAGCACCTCGTATATCTCATTGAAATCAGCATGCGGATATTGATGAAGAGCGTAGGCGCGGCGGCTCGCTTCATTTTGACAGTCAATGCGCAGTTTTCGGAATCCGTATATACCGAAACACTTCCCGATGATATCGAAAATGGTTTCTGGTGTATCCACCTTGCGAAACAGCAGCGTATCGAACACATCAAAAGAAACCACTCCCGCTTTGCTGATCTGCTGCTTTAATTTCTGCACATCATCGATCCTCATTTTTTCCTCACTTCCCGCTTCCCTCGCGGCATTCATTGTTTCTCGGCAACAAACAAACGTTTGATCCATCCTTTAATACTTCTCAGAATGCGGCGCACAAAGTCCGCCGCACGGACAACCTTACGGTGTTGATAGAGCACAAGGAGTTGTTCTAAGGCTTCATTTCTTTCTCGGCATTCAGCCAGCTCCTGTTCTGTTGACGTGAAAATACTGCTTAGCGCTCCCCTCGCTTCACCGCTTCTCAGCAGTTGTTCCTTCTGCTCTTCAATCTGCCTCTCCTGTTGTGCAAGAAGGATATCCTTTTTATTTACCAAAAGAACATAGGCGTTTCTCTCCTGGATAAGTTTGTTTTTGGTCTCGACTTCTTCCTGCAGGTGGCGGCACTCCGCTTGATATTCTTGTCTAATCTTCTCCAGTTCTAAGGTGACAGCATCGTTGCTCTTTTGGAGTGTATGGATCGCAGCCTCTTTCTCCCTGAGCTGTTCCGCTGCTGTCTCCTCTGCTGCATGAAGACGGCCGATCTCCGCCTCATACGACGCACGGGCTTCTTTCAATTCCGCGGAAATTGCCTCCTGTGCCTCCTGAAGCGCACGGATTGCAGCCTCTTTCTCCCCGAGCTGTTCCGCTGCTGTCTTCTCTGCTGCATGAAGACGGTCGATCTCCGCCTCATACGACGCACGGGCTTCTTTCAATTCCGCAGAAATTGCCTCCCGAGCCTCCTGAAGCGCATGGATTGAGTCATCCCTCTCCCCGAGCTGTTCCGCTGTTGTCTTCTCTGCTGCATG
>OCVV010001262.1_pt1 | contig 12363 bp, 5 predicted proteins | sample 1539721 | NCBI WGS metagenome assembly OCVV01 (sample SAMN02144230, study PRJEB22623) | gut metagenome | biome: sheep rumen | host: Ovis aries | place: New Zealand | reverse complement strand
GCTTCAGAAATTGATTGGCAAGATTTGAATTTTGGGAATCTTGATGAAGCAATAGCTACAGAAATTAACCGTATACGAGATGAGGAAGTCAAAGCCCTTCAAGATCGTCAGGAGGCATTAGCAAAATTATTACACCCAGAAGAAGTTCCCGAAGATATTCGCAAAATTTACGAAGAATATAAAACTGCTTCTGATACTATTGCTGCAAATGGCTATAAAGAAACGTTAAACATTCCAGGTATTTGGTCGGAAAACGATGTTAGTAAAGCAGAAGGCACAATAGTTGTTGACGGTGTAGAGTTTGCAATTAACCCGGTTATTAGATGGGGATCGATGTTATCTGGAATGGAGTTTGGTAGCGAAGCACTTATTGATTATTTACGTGAAGCTATAAATGCCAATTCAGAAGATGGCGTAATTGACTTTGATGCTTTAATTAAATGGGATGAAAAGGAAGTTTCTAACGGCGTGATAAAGTACAATCATGCCATATTAGGAGCAAGAGATGCTACAACTGAAACTGCAAATGCGTTTGAAGCATCTACAACGCGCTTAGCTGCATATAACAAACTTCTCGAATACTGCAATGGGGATACTGATGCTTTGGCCGTATTAACCGAACTGCTTGGCACGGATATGTCTTCTTTGTCAACGGAGTACGAAATAAATGCGGCTAAATTAGCATACTTAAATTTATTACTCACTGGCCACACCAAAACAGTATCTGATCTTCATAAAGAATATGATACTGCAATGAGTAAAATAAATACACTTGATGGAGCAATTGAAAAGCTTCTATCAAAGCAAATGAAAGATTCAGATGTTATTGATTTAATGCTAGAGTTCAAAGAACTCGCTGCATTTGATGATATTGATCTGAATGACAAAGTTAACTTTGGTAATCTTCTGCAACGCCTTATGGAGCTTCGAAATAACCTTCCTACTCCTCTTATTGAGGAGATGCAGCAACTTCGCAAAGAAATCGAAGCTACTGCTAGTCCTGAAACGCTAAATGAACTTGATACACTAATCGCCGGATTGCAGAGAGCGGTTACGTTTGATGTTACTGGTGCTGATGCATTTACACAAGCGATCTCCGATGCGTTTGGAAGAACAAATTCTACTGTCCAGTCTACCCTCTCCTACTATGAGGATCTTGCCAAGCTTCAAGAAGCGATAGCTGATGGATTCGTAATGGACGCTGAGAAGGCTTGGGAACTCGCGCAGATGTTTCCTGAACTTTCTAAAGGTATCATGGAATATGGAGTTGCAGGCGATGGACTTGTAGAACTTAATCAAGAAATTGTTGAAGGATTACTAGAAGGCGGAGATACTGCTATTGACGCAACCATCAAACAGCTTGAATCTGAAAAGGCTCTGTTACAAGGTAAACGTGATGCAGCTCAAGCGGAACTAGACTTAGCGGAAAATGTTCTTACAGCCAAAGATCGCGCTCAAAGAAATCAGGCTTTAACTGAACTTGAGCGTTACCAAGAAGTTGCAAACAAGAAGATTGAAGCCGAACAAACCATAGATGAAGAGGTGGCAAAATCTGACCAAGACCAGATTGACAATCATGGCTTTGTCGCCCAGATGGTTGGTAAAGTTGCTTCTTTTATTTCTGAGAATATGGGACAAGCCGCTCAGGATGCTTCTAGTAGCGTTTCGGATAGTTCTGATAAAATGCAGCTTTCTCTCGGCAACATTGTTGATGCCGCAAAGGGTGCATGGGCCGCCATTAAGAGTATCGGAAGTGATACGTTTAGCGGATTTAAGAATTTTGTCGGCGGTGCCGGTGGTTCTAAGATTTTCGATAGAGTTAAAGGATGGTTTGGTGGACTTGGAAATGCATTCGGTGAAGGTGTTGAAACATTAAAAACCAAGATATCCGAATTTCGTCAGGTCTTTTTAGACAATTCTAGAATTGAAGGTTTGGTTGCAGACCTTAAGATTGAGCTTAGCAATTATGACGATGCAATTGCAGCAATTGATGGTCAGATCACAACCCTTAAGAATCTTCAGGGCAATGTTGCAGAACGCATTAAGCGTAGTGGCGATGATGATGGTTCTGGTGGTTCTGGTGGTTCTGATGGAAGCGATGCTGCCGCTGAGCAATTTTCTGAAACCATTGACTGGATTGAACGTGCAATTGAAATGGTTGAAAAGGCGATTGATCGTCTGTCTAAAACTGCTGGCAATGTATACGCTATCTTCTCTAAACGCAATCGCGCTCTTCTTGACCAAATTGAAAAAGTCAAAGAGGAAATCTATTTGCAACAGGAAGCCTATGCGACCTATATGGCTATTGCCGAAAGTGTTGATCTTGCTGAAGAATATAAGGCCAAGGTTCGCGAAGGTCTGCTTCAAGTAGAGATTATAGAGAATGAGGAATTATCTGAAAAGATAAGCTTATACAAGGAGTGGTTTGATAAGGCTGAGGCCGCTAAAGATGCCATGCAGGATCTTCAGATCACTCTCGGCGATCTCGCCAAACAGAAATTTGACGATATTGCCAAGAATTTCGAAGACAACATGAGCTTGCTAGAACACAGAGCGAATATGGTCAACGGAACTATAAACCAAGCTTCGGAGCGTGGCTTTATTGCGGCGGTTAAATACTACGAGGCTTTAACTGACATCGAGAACGACAACTTAACCGCATTGAACGAAGAGCGTGAGGCTCTGCTCGGTGCTTTGGCGGATGCCGTCAGAAGCGGTGCTGTTGAGGAGGGATCTGAGGCGTGGTTCGAAATGCAGAATCAGGTGCATGGAGTTACCGAAGCAATTCAGGAATCCGAAACTGCTCTCATCTCCTACGCGAATTCCATCCGGGATATTCAATGGGAAATCTTTGATCGTGTGGAAGATTCTATCTCCCAGATCACGGAAGAAACAGAATTCCTTATTGGTTTGCTGAATGATGATAAGAACTTTGATGGCGGCGAGATCACCAAACAGGGACAAGCTGCTTATGGTTTACATGCAGTTAACTATCAGGTTTATATGGAACAAGCGGCTGATTATGCCCGTGAAATCACCAAGATCAATCAAGATCTGGCGGTTGATCCATATGACACCGTATTGATTGATAGGCGCAAGGAATTACTCGGACTTCAGCGGGATATGATCGAAGCTGCCGAAGACGAGAAGGATGCAATGAAAGACCTGACCGAAGAAGGCGTCCAGAGTTTCCTTGATGCAATGAAAGACGCGATTGATACCTACAAGGATATGATGTCTGAGTGGAATGATGATCGTACTTTCCAAAAGAACATTGAGGAACAGACAACGGCTATTGCTACATTACAGAAGCAATTAGATGCGTATGCCGGAGATGATTCTGAGGCCGGAATGCTTAACAGACAGCAAACCCAGAAGTCGCTTCTGGAAGCTCGCGAAAAGCTTGAAGAGAGCCAACGCGATTATTACATGAGCGAGACTGAGAAGATGCTCGACAATCTGTATGACGAAGCTGAAAGCGCATTAAACGCACGCTTAGACGATTTCGAATCTCTTCTTACGCAGATTTTCGATGGCATTAACGCAAACTCTGAGAGTATTGCTCAGACGCTGAAGGATGTTACCGCCGATGTGTACACTAATCTTTCCGAAAGCATGAACCAGATTTGGACTGGCAGTGCTTCTTTGGATATCCAAGGGCAGACTACTGCTATCACTGATGTACTTAGTACATACGGCGAGAAGATTGGCACTATACCGAACAATGTATCTTCTACTATTGATGCAATTGCTGTTGGCGTGAAGGTTCTTTCGGATGCCGCCGAAGCGGAAGCAAAGGCGAAGCTGCACGAACAGAATGAGGAATTAGATAAGACTACTGTTACGAAGGATAACGCTCCTACTCTTGCTACGGCAGACACAGCACCGTCTAGCAAGAACTCTGGTAGTGGGAATACTTCTAGTTCAAGTGGAGCCGGAACCAATACTTCTAGTGGAACATCTGGTTCTTCTGGTAGCAGACTCAGTGGTCTCGTTGGTTTCTTAATTCCTAAAAAAGATTCATACCCGAAGGCACTCTTGAATAAGGAGGAGAGCCTGACTGACCGTTTGAAATTCTTTGATATCGATTCCAGCTTTTCTGCGCGAGCTTCCTATTACGAAGCTATGGGGCTTGGTTCTGCGTCATCATACGTAGGTAGTGCAAAACAGAACCTTCAGATGTTAGCATATCTCCGCGCTCACGGATACAAGAAAGGTTTGTTTAAAGCAGGAAGGAACCAAATCGGTCTAACACAGGAAAATGGTCTTGAAATTATCAACAAGCCAGGTTTAGGTATGCTTACACCGATTGGGCGTGGAGATACGGTCTTTAATGCCGAACAAACAAAGGCTCTTTGGGAAATTAGTAAGAATTATATTGATCAATTTTCAAAAATACCTAGCAGAGCTGGCGTGAACGTTGGACAGATCACGAACAACAATACTTTGAATATCAGTGTTGATAGAATCATGGACTACGATGATTTTACAGCAAAGATGAAAGCAGACGGAAACTTCGAGAAATTTATAAAGGCATGTNAGTACCGATCAACTAAATGGTAAGCCGTCTGTTTCTAAGAGACGGATCAACTTTTAACACTATTCTACCCCGGAGTGTGTAAACTCCGGGGTTTTATATATGGAGGTTTAAATGGATCGAGACAAAAGAAAGGTTGAGGCTTTGCGTGAACGCAATGCCAAGCTAACAGAAAAACTTGAAGAGGCTGAGGCGCGGGCAACGGAGCTTCAATACAGCTCCGAAGTCAATGCTGATCGTGTAAAAGACCTCATTCTGGAATTGACGGATTTAAGATTTCAATTTAAAGCGGCGCTCCTTCGAGTAGAACGATGTGAGCTTGAATATAAGCGCATCATCGAGGACGCAAAACTGCTTAAGAAAGGAGCTAAGAAATCATGGTTTTCCGAGATTTTGAATTTGCGGGAGAAAAACTGAGCGACTTTGGATTTATGGTTTGCTCATATGATGGCGGCTCGGATTTTGAAACAAGAACTATGGGCGGCGATCTTGTGTTTAATACAGTTTCCGTGAATGGTGGCAAGCAATGGCTTCTTGTGAATTCAGCTTATGAAGAAGCTCTTACGGCAACCTTCTATATTTGCCCTAACCCATGTGTGTACGGGGAAAGATACAGGATCACCGATGATGTTCACCGTTGGATCATGCGATGGTTAAATCGTCCGACATATCAGCAGTTCCGCCCCCTCCGCCGGGATAACGGTGTGTTTTATAATGGCAGTTTCGTTGTCAAGGCAGAACTTTATAACGGCAGACACGTTGGATATGAGCTTACATTGCAAACCGACAGGCCATTCGGTTTTGGGGAATTAGAGGAATACAGTTTCAATGTGGAAGCTGGCGGGACGCTTGAGATGCTAGATAGTTCTGACGAAATCGGAGACATTTATCCGTATATGGAATTAACCTGTTTGGAAGATGGCGATCTGACGATTACGAATAGTCAAGATCCAACATGGTCTACGGTTATTACCGGGTGTACAGCAGGAGAAAAGATTACATTCGATCATCCAATCATTGCAACAGATGCGTCTGCTCATGAAATCCAGCAATGTTTTAATTATAACTTCCCGCGAATTTCAAATACGTATGATGACAATGAAAACGTGTTCACCTTCTCTCTCGCTTGCTCCGGGAATATGTCATATAACCCGATCAGGAAGGTGGGGATCTAATGGCAATCAAGATACGCTTTGATACTGCCGGGAATCCAATGGAACCAACGTTTGTCCTTGCTAGTCAGATTGGATACAAGTATGGGATTCTGGACAATCTGAGCGATATATCTATTAGTGGCAATTTCACGGAGACAGACACGATTAGTTTTGTGGTTGATAAGCGTAACAATACCGCCGAAGCTCAATTGTGGGATAAGATCAAAGATTTCAAGCTCGTGTGGTGTCGTGAGTGGGATCAATGGTTTCAAGTTCATGTGACATATACAGACGAACGACATATCTTCAAGAATGTTGAATTGCAAGGACTTGGGGAATCTGAATTGTCGCAGTTGTATCTGAATGGATATGAGATAAATACTGAGCTAGATATTGATCGGGACGATTACAAACCGACCGTTGTATACAATCCAGAAGATCCAGATCACTCTCTCATTGATAGATTACTTAAGGCGGCTCCGCATTATTCTGTCCGTCATGTAGATGCTTCTATTGCAGGAATACAGAGGTCTTTCAGTTTTGACAAGACGGATATTCCTAGTGCTCTTAGCCAGATTGCAGAAGAAATAGATTGTCTGGTTGTATACAACAATGATTCCAACCCAGAAACAATGCTTCCGGCAAGGCAGATATCTCTGTACGATCTCGAAGAATATTGTTTGGATTGCCACAATCGGTTTGATGTTTCTGAAGGAACAGGTGTTTGCCCGGAATGTGGAGGCAGTAATATTAAACATGGGTATGGCGTAGACACCACACTGTGCTTTTCTTCTGAGGATTTGGCGGAAAGTATAACCGTTGACGGGGATGAAGACAGCATGAAAAACTGCTTCACGTTTAGCGGCGGCGATGATCTGTTTACGGCAACCGTTCGAAACTGCTTGCCAGATGGCAGCGGATATTATTGGTATATCACAGAGGAACAAAAGGCGGATATGCCCGCCGAGCTTGCGGCTCTTGTGAACCAATACCAGGCGGATTATCAGATGTACAACTATCAGTACAATGTTGAGCTGGATCAGAGCTTATTGAATGACTTTGAGAACCTAGCGGATAAGTACTCGCTTAAACATCCAATTGAAACTGATTTCGGCAATATTGTCGGCTTTCATGCGTTGAATCAAGGTATATATGAGGTACTCGACTTCTCATACTTTTTGGAAAACACGATGTTTCCAGATGGCGGAGATGTCTTAAGTACTGCATCTGCCGAAGCCGCAAAGATCACGAACTACACAATGAATCCGATTGCAGTTCCTGATGCAAGCTATATTTCTTCGGCAACCGCCGGGAATGCGGCTTTGGCATTAGCTAAGTCTATGATAAGCCCGAACTTTCAGATTAAAGTTGCAACAGGAAGTTTGAGTGGAGATCAATGGACTGGTTCATTCACTATAACGAGCTACTACGATCCAGAGGATACTGCCACTACAGGAACGATTACGGCTACGCTCAGCGACGATTATAATACGTATCTGACACAGCGGCTTGACAAAATTCTGGCGGCAAATCCGATTGAGGACACCAGTATTGTCACGCTGTTTTCAAAGAGCAATGCCGACTTTGCGGAAGCTCTGAAAGACTATAACTTAGTTTCATTGCAATATCTGACAGATGCTTGCCAAAGTTGCATGGACATCCTGATCGAGAGCAACGTGTCTAATCCCGACCTTTGGATCAATACGGTGGATGATCTGTATACAAGATTGTATGTGCCGTATAACGAAAAGTATAGTCTGATCACTGCCGAAGTTCAGACTCGACAAGCAGAAGTGGAGCTTGCCAAGCAGATGAGCGATGCTCTGAATACTGTGAAAAAGGAAATACAGGACGCGCTTAACCTAAAGAATTATCTTGGTAGTTATTGGCCTATGATGTATGTCTACCGCCGGGAAGAAAGCTATGAGAACAGCAATTATATTTCTGATGGCATGGATACGCCGGAGCTTTTCAAACACGCTCTAGACTTTTTAGATGTTGCCATTGGTGAGGTTCATAAAGCATCAATCATAAAGCAAACCGTAACAACCGATCTGAAGAATCTTCTTGTAATCAAAGAATTCCAGTCTTTGGCAGACAACTTTGAAGTCGGCAACTTTGTTCGGGTGAAGGTTGATGGCGATGTCAAAAAGATGCGACTACTCTCCTACCAGATTGATTTCAGCGATCTTTCGAGTATCTCTGTAACGTTCTCCAATGTTGTTCAGAGATATGATTCCACCAAAGAATTGCGTGACAAACTGAATAGCGCTGCATCCATGTCCTCTTCTTACGGTGCTGTTACAAGACAGGCAGAAAATGGTTCCGACGCATATGAACGAGTAAGCGGATGGTTCCGCGACGGTCTTGCGATGACACAGATGAAGCTCCTGAACGATGCCGATAACCAGAATATGGTTTATGACGAGCATGGCATTTTGATGCGTCAAAAGGACGAATTGCTGGATGAGTATAATCCTATCCAGATGAAATGGATTAACTCTACTCTTGCAATTACGCCGGATAATTGGGAAACAACGTCTGCTGTGTTTGGCAAGTTCTATTATAGAGATCCGGCGACTGGTGAATACAAGGTTGGGTACGGTGTCAACGGAGAAAAGGTAATCGGTGATCTTATCATGGGCAACAACATGAGAATCATCGACAGCAACGGAAATGATATCTTTACCATCATGGACAATCGTGTTGCAATCAGGGTTGATGCTTTAGATGGGCGTATGACAAGCCTTGAGCAAGATGCGGACTCTATAAACATTCGTGTTCAGAATCTTGAAGATAGCCCGAATGAAGTTGACCATGTAACTACGACAACCGGGTACACATTCGGCGCAGACGGATTGAATATCCACAAAGACGGCGAAGAAATGGAAAATCTCCTTGACAACACAGGTATGTATGTCAAGCGTTCCGGCGAAAACGTTCTTGTGGCAAACAATGAAGGTGTAGAAGCAATAAATCTGAAATCCAGACAGTTCCTTATTGTGGGAGAAAATAGCCGTTTCGAGGACTTTGACAACGGTACAGACCATAACAGGACTGCCTGTTTCTATATAGGGAGTTAGGAGGAATTAGATGGCAACAAGAGTTAGAGATTTTACAACGACTGCTGATTTCGGCAACAACACGTTGCACTGTGAAATCACGGAAACAACCAATGACACTACGAATGTAAGCAACCTCGGGTATAGAGTGTGGGTTTCAGGCAATGGATACGAGTATAACTACAACAACCATCTTGAGCTAACGATAGGCGGCACGGAGATTTTCAACGGTGATCCGGGGCGGGTTGCTGATGGAGAGATCGTTCTTGAAGGCAGTATAATTGTTTCGCATAGTGCAAATGGTACTGGCTCTACGACTGTGTACTGCTTCTATCGCACTCTTCGGGCAGATTACACATATTACACTCCGACGATCAATGAAACGTTTGATCTGCTCATCATCCCGAGGTACAAACTTACGATAAATGCGGGTTCAGGCTCTTCAATTTCGGTGAAACGTATTTCGTCACGTTCAGGATCTATCGGCGATATCAGCAATAATTCAAGTTTGTATTATGACGATGTTTTAACTGTGACATTTTCCGCCAATACGAATTATGCCATAGCTACTCATACGTTAAATGGCAATACATTTGCATCGGGAGGCTCTCATACTGTTTCTGGCAATGTATCCATTGTATCTACCGCAATTGTTTTGGCATCGAATGTAGGGGCAACTGACGCAAATATCGAGAGCGTTTCTAGTATAGTAGTAACGAAATATGACAACAGCTATTACCACTCTCTGTATTATACGTTTGGAACATTAAGCGGATATCTCACAAAGGAAGGCAGGATTAGCCAAACCGAGGTCAAGTTTTCAGAAACTAATGTCCCATTTGCTATTCCTACAACGTTTTACTACGAGATTCCAAATGCAAAATCTGGGGTTTGCACAATCACATGCAGAACGTACAAGAATAGTACGGATACAACCGTTCTCGGCAACCCGACAACGTGTACGTTTGTTGCAACTGCATCGGAGGCCAGATGTGCCCCGGATATGTGGTGTATTGCGAATACACTTGACGAGGAATCCATACACATGACCGGGAATGATAGCACGATGATACGCTACATTTCTATGGTTTCCTGTATCAACAATCCAACCGCACAGAACGGGGCCAGCATTACGCAAAGAACGCTCAATGGCGATGTGATAACTGGAGACCCGTCTGAGCCAGAATTTGTTGTTGAACCAGAGACAAACAAGTTTGTTTTCACGGCAACGGATTCTCGTGGTTATACTTCAACGAGTGTCATTACATTAACCAGTCAGGGTTATATCCCGCTAACGTGTAACCCTATCTTGGCGAGAACAAGTCCTACTGGGTCTACTTTAAAAATGACTTTATCCGGCAACTTCTATAATCGCAACATGGGAGCAAGGTACAATAAGCTTACAATAAAGTACCGCTATAAGGAAGATGGAGATCCCAGTTTTGGGAGTTATACAACTGTGACCTCCGGCATCACTTATACTGGTACTACATACAAAACAACTGCAACGTTGACTGGCCCATTCGATTACACAAAAACGTACATTTTTGAGATATATGCTGCTGATGGTGATGATGCTAATGGATATATTTTGACAAGCCTCACGAAAGAGGTTACGGTGCTCCCAGGAATTCCCGTGTTTGACTGGGGGAAAGATGATTTTAACGTAAATGTTCCAATAAACTACAAGGGTGAAAGCATCTTTGACTATCTTTATCCACCGGGCATCATTGTTACAACGGTGAACAACACTCTCCCAACGCTATTCTCTGAATATGGCGTGTGGGTTAGCGTTCAAAGCGCTCTTTCGGGAGCTTATTCGTGGCAAAGAGTATATTAAGGAGGATTTTATTATGGATATGGCTTTTCTTCAGGAATTTATGGTTCCAGTGATTGTTGGTATTTGCTTATGCTTAGGTTATGTAATCAAGAAATGGGTTGCTGATGTTGACAACAAGTATATCCCGACGATTTGCGGTGTGACTGGTATTCTGTTGGCGTTCTGGATTAACGGAACGATGACACCCGTAGTTCTGCTTCAGGGGCTATTTTCTGGCTTAGCATCCACTGGTCTTCATCAGGCTTTTAAGCAGCTAATTCAAACAGAATAAAAGGAGATTTGTATGTATATCAATCATAATCCGAATTTCGGAACTCATAATACTTCGCCTCGTCCGGGCGCAATTGAATACATCGTTATCCATTACGTAGGGGCGCTCGGCGGGGCAGAAGCTAACGTAAACTATTACAATCAGCCTAGCACGACCAATGCTAGTGCTGATTTCTATGTCGGTCATGAAGGTGAAATCTGGCAGTATAACCCCGATCCTGCCGCAAGATACTGTTGGGCAGTTGGCGGTAGACGGCAGAACACTCAGGGTGGATCTCTTTATGGGATTGCTAGAAATGATAACTGCGTAAACATTGAAATGTGTGTACGTAGTTCTACTGGCAACCTTGTCCCGAATGATCCGGGTTGGTATCTGGAAGATGCGACGCTTAACTCTACTGTCGAGCTTACAAGATATCTGATGGATTATTACGGGATTGATATTGACCATGTAATTAGACACTATGATTGCAATGGAAAGCTTTGTGTTGGCATTGTTGGGTGGAACGCAGACAGCGGTTCTGAGGATGCCTGGTTTGATTTTAAAGCCCGTGTTGAAGAGCTTGGAAAGAAAGATACTGTCGGCGGCAACGTTGAAGTTCTTGTCGAGGATGTAGTCATCGAAGATCGCGGATTACAGGCTACGGATTTAGCGCCGTTAAGCGAGGCTGAGGTTGTTGAGGCGATCGGCGGATTATTTACAGAAGATCAGAAGAAGTCCGGCATTCTTGCTTGTGTATCTATGGCTCAGTTTATTCTCGAAAGTGGTTATGGGCATACGGAGCTTGCTCAGAATGCGAACAATTGCTTTGGAATGAAGGCTTATCTCTCCGGCAATACTTGGGAAGGCACAACGTGGGATGGTGTTTCGATCTACACCAAGGAAACAAAGGAAGATGATGGGAACGGCAACCTGTATACAATCACGGCAGATTTCAGAAAGTATCCGTGTGTTGAAGACTCAATTGCCGATCACTCTGCTTATCTGCTTGGTGCGATGAACGGCGATCAGCCACGCTATGCTGGACTTCAAGGCTGCAAGGATTATAAGACTGCCATCCAGATCATTAAGGATGGTGGTTATGCCACTAGCACAATCTATGTAGAAGCATTGTGCCGAATTGTAGAAAAATGGGATTTAACGAGATTTAATTATGTTGAACCTGAACCAATCGCAGAGATTTACCGGGTTCGCAAGGAGTGGGACGATGAAGCTTCTCAGATCGGTGCATTCATTGTTCTGGATAATGCTATTGCTTGTGCAGACGATAATCTTGGGTACAAAGTCTACGACTGGAACGGCAAGACAATTTATAAAGGGCCAATTGAGCCTTATATGGTAAAAGTTTCAATTGACGATCTGAATATCCGCAAAGGCCCCGGAACTGACTATGCTGTAGTCGGACAAACGGGTGTCGGAGTGTTCACGATTGTAGAGGAGAAATCTGGGACTGGTTCTGACGGAGGATGGGGAAGACTGCTCTCCGGCGCGGGATGGAT
>OCVV011290672.1_pt1 | contig 12366 bp, 7 predicted proteins | sample 1539721 | NCBI WGS metagenome assembly OCVV01 (sample SAMN02144230, study PRJEB22623) | gut metagenome | biome: sheep rumen | host: Ovis aries | place: New Zealand | reverse complement strand
TTCCGCACGAGGAGAAGCTTCTGCCGCAGAATATACTCTCCAATCGTCACCCCTTCATGCTTTTTGAATACAGTCGAGAGGTAATTTGCGTTCAGCGCAAGCATTTCAGCCATTTCCGACACCCGGATTTTGCCGTGGAGATTCCGGAAAATATAATTCTTGCATCGCTCGACATGCTCATTCTCCTTGCCGCTTCGCTCCGTCCGGAGCGCCTGCTGATAATCTCTGACCGTACTGGCGTACTGGAACTCCGCGAAACGGCTGTATTCTTCCGCCTCTGCCACCGACGTCTTCTGTTCCAGCTCCTGGATGAAACGGTCCGACATGGAAAATGCCATCTCATAGGGAACGCCTCCGCGGATCGCCGCTCTGGATGCAATGGTAATAATGACGACTCCCAGATTTTTGGTATGACGCAGCGCGTCGTCCGCGAGGATTCCGATGTTTCCATAATAGGTTTCGTTCAGGATTCTGGCCAGAAGCTCCGTATCGCCCCGTTCAACGGCAGCCATTTCGCGGACTTCTTCGTCATAGGGGTTATGCCGGTAGCCGCTCTCCAGATTGGCAAAAACCGTGCTGGTCACATCAGAAAGGACTTCATCAGATCTGGAAGTACGGATCTGATTCTCAAGCAGCACGTCCTGTTCGCCGAGAAGCGGCATCGTTTCCCTCTCCTGGTTCAGCGCACAGTTCGGCAGCAGGCATATGAGCTCCGCGATCCGTCCCAGAGGAAGCGGTTTCAGTTTCGAAAGAAGCATCTGCACACGGTCCTCTGCCAGTCCGTACCGGAACTCGTGACGGCAGGAGAAGGGAACTGTACAGCACATCGGTCCGAAAAAATACCACCGGTCCATAATCCGGAACGCCGAATAACAGAATGTCCGGTTGATGCTGTAAATCACCGGGACGCTTCCGGCCGGCTCAAAGTGCCGGATCGCTATCCCTTCAAACAGAATGCCGCTGTCATCAAAGTCCGGTTCCGGGCGCAGCTCCGCGAGAAGACGGTGTTCATTATCAAGTACGCGAACCATGGTATGCAGTTCATAGCAAAGCTGCTGCAGCAGTCTTTTTTCATCAATTTCCATGAATGCCCTCCTCTTCGTTCTCCTCTGTCAAAACTCTTCCGGTAAAGGTGTGCACATGTTTTTTGTTAATTATTTAACACAGCAAAGCTTCTTTTATCTTTAATATTGTTAATTTTACCAAACATCTGAGATTTTGTCTATAAGCAAAAGAAAAATGATATATTTTAAAAGCCCGCACTGTTTTACGTCCGGATTTTAGTGCTTTTTGTTGCATTATACTAACAAGGAGACTCTTTTTTTAGTTGTTTTTTCTACTATTGCTGAGAATATTTTTATGATGCAAAGTTTTTTTATATACAATCTCTGCTGTTTCTGATATACTGTCTTCAAGTTTTAACAGAAAATTCACATTTTCTGCTTGCATGTGTTGTCTGTCCGGCCGGCTCGGTTTCCCGATCCGGGCGGGAAAATAAATGAAAGGGGTAGCTGCGTATGCGCAATTTTACCAAAGACCTTAAAAAGAACTGGGCGCTGTGGACGATGCTGATTCCGGCGCTCCTGGTAACTATTGTTCTGGCTTATATTCCGATGGTCGGCCTGATTCTGGCTTTTAAGAACTACAATTTCGGGAAGGGCGTTTTCGGAAGTGATTTTAACGGGATCGACAACTTCAAGTTCCTGTTCTCGTCCGGTACGGGCTGGCTGATCACCAAGAACACGGTCCTCTACAATGTCATGAACCTGATTACCTCTCAGGCGCTTGCCATTGTGATCGCGATCTTCATCACCGAGCTCCTTCACAAGACCTACAAAAAACTGACGCAGTCCATTATCTTCCTGCCCTACTTCATTTCCTGGGTTATCGTCGGCATCTTCGTTTTTGCGCTGTTCAATTACGAAACCGGTATGATGAACAACTTAATCAAGTCCGCCGGCGGCGAACCGGTTAACCTGTACGCCAAGCCCAGCGTGTGGCCCTTCATCATCTGTGCGTTCAACGCATGGAAATGGTGCGGCTACAACTCGGTCATTTACATTGCGGCAATCACCGGTGTCGATCAGGAAATCTATGAGGCGGCAGCCATTGACGGCGCGACGATCTTCCAGCGTATTCGTCATATCACCTTCCCCTGCATCCGTCCCACCGTTATCACGATGCTTCTTCTGCAGGTCGGCCGAATCCTCCGCGGCGATTTCGAAATGTTCTATCAGATCATCGGTACGAACGGCCAGCTGTACAATGCGACAGACGTTATCGACACTTACGTGTTCCGTTCTCTGACGTCCGGCGCGACACTCGGCATGACCACTGCAGCGTCCTTCTATCAGTCCGTTGTCTGCTTCGTTGTCATTGTTCTTGTCAATGCCATCGTTAAGAAGATTGACGAAGACTACGCATTATTCTAAGGAAAGGGGGGAAAGAACATGGCTAAAACAACTGCCGCTCCGGTTGCGGAAAAAACCAAGATTAAGCTGAGTGCCTCGTCGCTTACTTTCTACTTCATTGCATATATCGTCGTCGGCCTGATGGCGCTGATCTGTCTCGTTCCGTTTATTGTTATTATTTCCGGCTCTTTTACCTCCGAGCAGTATATCAATTTCCACGGATTTGATATTATTCCGCGTGAATTCTCTACTGCGGCTTACCAGCTGGTATTTAAAACGCCGGCGACCATCGGAAGAGCGTATCTGGTATCGATCTTCATCACCGTCGTCGGAACTTTCCTCGGCGTTCTGATGACCGCCCTGACGGCGTACGTGATCGCAAGAAAGGATTTCCCCTACAGGAATAAGGTATCTTTCTTCTTCTACTTTACGACACTGTTCAACGGCGGCATGGTCTGTACGTACATTTTCTTCATCCGCTACCTGCACTTAAAGGACAGTTACTGGGCGCTGATCCTTCCGGGCATGTTCAGCGTATTCCACCTGCTGATCATGAGATCCTTTGTTACCGGCATTCCTTCGGCACTGATCGAGTCCGGCAAGATCGACGGCGCGGGTGAATACAAGATCTTCTTCAGCATCATCCTGCCGCTTCTGAAGCCGGGCCTTGCAACCATCGCGCTGTTCACCGCGCTCGGTTACTGGAACAACTGGTACAATGCGATGCTTTACATCGACAGCACTGAGAAGTACCCGCTGCAGTACATGCTGTATAACCTTTTGCAGAAATCAGAGGCCATGTCCAGAATTGCCGCACAGGCCGGTATCTATGTCGAGGCGGTTCCGTCGAACTCCCTCAAGATGGCCATGGCAGTCGTGGCAACCGGCCCGATCCTGATTGTTTACCCCTTTGTCCAGAAGTACTTCGTACAGGGTATTACTGTCGGCTCCGTCAAGGGCTGACCGTATTATAAAGAAAGATCATTTTATGAAGGGAGAAAAATGATGAGTAACATTAAGAAAGCAGTTGCCCTCATTCTTGCTGCGGCCATGGTGTTTGCTTTGGCAGCATGTACGGGAGGCGGCTCCACCTCAGGCACAACCGCTGCTGATGGCGGCTCCACTTCAGGCACAACCGCTGCTGATGGCGGCCAGTCTGAAACCACCCTCGACACCTCCAAGGAAGTCGAGATCGTCATGTACTTCATCTCCGACCGTCCGGCAGGACAGGATATCGTTGATGAGAACATGAACAAGCTGTTCAAGGAAAAACTCAACTGCACACTTCAGGTCAACTGGATTCCGTGGTCGGACTACAGCAGCACCTACAACCTGAAGCTTTCGTCCGGCGAACCGATTGACCTGATCTACACCGCAGGATGGCTGGGTTATTCCAAGCTCGCTCAGCAGGGCGCATTCATGGCTCTCGACGATCTGTGGCCGAAATACGCGCCGAAGAACTACGCGAAGGCTACCGATCAGGCAAAGCAGCAGGCAACCGTTGACGGACACATCTATACGATTCCGACACTTTGGGCAACCTATATTTCCCAGGGACCGATCTATCGTACAGATATCCTGAAGGGTTCCGATCTTGAAGGCCTGGAAATCAAGACTTTCGATGACATCGAGAAGTACTGCGATTACTGCCTCGAGAAGTATCCCGAGATCCTGCCCGTGGACATTTACCAGAACGGCTCTGCATGGGATGCAATGTGGGCCCGTCAGCTTGGTTATCAGCTGATCGGCAACGAAGCCGGCAACTTCTACTTCAATCTCGACGAAGAGAACCCGAAGGTCATCTCCATCGACGAGATTCCCGGCATCGAAGACTTCCTGAACATGATGAAACGCTGGAATGAGAAGGGCTACTTCTCCAAAACCTGTCTGTCCATTACGGATTCTCAGCAGTGTCAGAACGGCAAGGCATTTATCCGCTGCCACAACATCGACTCTTACCAAGGCCTGATGATCGACGCGTACAACAAAAAGAATGGCTGGGAGTGGGCATACTCCGATTTCAACAAGTATGCGGCACACCTTCCCTTCACACAGGACTCTGTATCCGTTTCGATCAACTCCAAGAACCCCGAGAGAGCACTTGCTCTGTGGGATCTGATCACCTCCGATCAGGAAGCCTACGACGCTTTCTACTATGGTATCGAAGGCACGACCTATAAGCTCGAAGAAGATGGCTCCGCTGTCATGCTTGAACCGGATCTGTATTCTACCTCCGGTATGTGGACCGTTCGTACAACCGGCCTGACCCGTAAGACCGTCGGATCTCCTGCCGGCTGGGATGAGTGGCATGAGAAGTGGGAAGAGATGATCGCGAAGGACGATACGCAGGAAAAATACAGCGCTATCGTTATCGATACGACCGGCCTCGACACTGAAATCGCCAACGTCACCGATGTCTACAACAAATACTGGACTCCGCTTGAACTCGCGCTGAACACCAATGGTGTTGAAGGCGGACTTGAAGAGTTCAGAGAGCAGCTTAAGATCGCCGGTGCGGACAAGATCAAGGAAGCTTACCAGAAGCAGCTTGACGAGTACGTAGCGAACCTTAAGAAGTAATATTTCTGAAGCCTTCAGAAAAAGAGGGGGCGCAGGCCATACGGCCTGCGCCACTTTTTCATCACCCCTCGCACTCCCTGAAAAACGCCTCTTCCCTCTCCCGGTACTCCTCCCGGTTATGATAAAAGCTCGTGCCATGTCTCGCGCCCGGAGCCAGATAGAGGCGTTTAATCGGCGCCCTGCAGCGTGCGTAGTTCTCCTCCGTCATATACGGCGGGACGAAATCATCCTCTTTCCCGTGTACGAAGAAAACCGGCGTCCTGCAGACATCCATCGCGTCGAGCGTCGAGCAGAGTTGTCCGCCCGTTTTCCGGATGCAGTGCCGAAGGTATTTTAGCTCCGCCTCCCGGACGGGCTTCGAAACCTTCAGCGTATTTCTCATCACTTCTTCCCAGATCGCTTCCATCGAAGTAAAGCCGCAGTCGGCAAGGATTCCCGTGACACCCTCCGGCAGTGAAAGGCCGGACGCGAGGAGCACTGTCGCTGCGCCCATCGAGGTCCCGGCAAGATAAATCGGAAGCTTCTCCCCATCCTCCCGCCGGGTGTTTTCCCAGTCAATGAGTTCCTTCACGCGCTCGGTCCAGGAGATCACATCAAAGCGCTCCAGCGTCCCGTACCCGAGATACTCTCCGCCGCTTTCTCCGTGCGCCCGCTGCTCAACAAAAATCACGCTGCACTCTTCCTGCCAGTATTCCCAGATCGGCGAAAAATCCCGGTACCAGGGAGAGCGCCAGCCGTGGAAGGCAATGATCACGCGCTTCGGCGAAGGATGCTTTAAATAATGCCCGATCAGCACTGCGCCGTCCCGCGCTGTGCACTCAACCGTCTGCAGGTCTTTTTTCTGCAGCTCTTCGCCGGAGGCCAGCCGCTCCTGCTCGACGATACTCGACTTTACGGCCTTTTTATGCATCCGGTTCCGGACGACAAAGACTTCCTTCGGCTCATTCCGGGAGAAAATCGCCTCCCGGATCAGCCGGTGCATCTTCAATACGGCAAAGCTCGTAAGTCCGACTCCGCCGGTCGCAATTGCGGTGTATTTTAATATGTTTTCGATTTTTGTATTTGACATGTGACTTGTTTGGATTTCTCTTTTTTACACGAAGAACTTGTCAGGAAAGCACAACGATGGTAAATGTATGCGCGGGCAGGAAGATGTCCGGACGATCCGTGAGCTCCTCCGTCACTCTGCTTTCCTGCGGGATCCCGGGGTTGCTCTTTCCGATGCCGTACAGCCGGATCACCTTCGCCTTAACTATGGCTGTATCCCCATTTTCCGGCTTCAGGAAGACCTTCTGGTCCTCTGCAGCCGTATTCACCAGCTTAACGATGGTCTCATAAACCGCGCCGGACGCGTCGGTTTTCCCGGTAACATTCATATAGATTCCCGATTCGCGAAGGTGCTTTTCCTGATCCTCCATTTCAAGCGCAGCATCTCCTGCATACACCGAGAACAGCTTCTGAACATAATAGCTTGGCGTCAGATACACGTCCTGATCGTCAAACCAGATCATATCCGGCTGCCACTGGCTGTGCCCGATCCGGTTAAAGAGCGGCGCGTAGGAGGCCAGCTTCACCACATCACCGTTCTTCTCCACGCCTGTCAGGAAGGCGGCTTCCGCGAGCGCCGCTTCCATCGAATTCGCCCGGTCAGCAACATGCGCGGCATATTCTCCGGCAAAAACGCCCACATCTCTTTGATAGGAATCGTAGAGGTCCGCATGGCTTAAAAGCCACTCCGGCGCCACATAGTAATGCTCATCCACTGCATAGGCGGCGCCTTCCTTCTTTTCGTTCTCACTGCGGTAGAATTCCCAGGACTCCTTCCACATCGGGGAATCGATCATCGGGCCGGCCGATCCGATGATGCGGATATCCGGATACTTTTCATGAATCGCCTTTTCGAAAAGCTCCGCGCGCTTATAGAAGTCGAAGTACTTCGTCTCCCACTGCTCATTGCCGACGCCGATCATCCGAAGGCCGAAAGTCTCCGGGTGCCCCATATCCGCACGCAGCCTGCCCCAGGGCGTATCAGCGCCGCCGTTCGCAAATTCCACGAGATCGAGCGCATCCTGAATGTACTCCATAAAGGCCGGATCCGTTACCGCCACCTTCTCATGAGAGCGGAACTGGCAGGCTGCGCCGATATTCAGTACGGGAAGCGGAGAGGCCCCGAGCATTTCGCACAGGAGGAAATATTCGTAGAAGCCGATGCCGTAGGACTGAGTGTAATGGCTGTCCGTATCGCGGTGCGAACGCGGCCCGTTCGCCCGGTTGTCATCGTATGCCCAGAGATTGGGGATGATTTTTCTCTTCTCCAGCGGGCCGACCGTACGCTTCCACTGATAACGGTTCCCGAGGCTCACGCCCTCGATGATACAGCCGCCCGGGAAACGGATGAATCCGGGCTTCATTGCAAGAAGCGCGTCAAACAGATCCTTTCGGAAAACACCCGCAACCGCATCCTCCGGAATCATCGAGATCAGGTCGAACTCATAAATGCCCGGGATGTCGGCAGCAATCACAAACTGTGCTCCGCGGACCGTTTTTTCTGCGGTAAGTTCAATTTCATATTTCTTCCAGCCCTCGGAAGGACAGGTCTTAAAGGGCGGTACGGCCGCTTTGTCTGAATCCTCCGGGTCCGCCGGATGCTGTTTCTGAAGCCAGGCCAGTGCCTCGTCGGAAAGATCCACAAAGGGCAAATGCATCGTTCCTTCTGAAATCTCTGCTTTCCCCTCAGCAAAGACCGTTCCATCCTTTATAATCCGGATGGTCACCGCGTGCGCTCCCGGAGACGCCGAACGAGCATAGAAGGAAACATGATACTTCATGCCCTCTTTTAGTGCGATCCCGTCATAGGCCTTGTTGGAGAAGCCGTCTCCCGAAGCTGCAGCCGTCAGCCTGAGATAGTGCGGATTCTCGGAAGCTACCGGATCGCCCGTAACAAACTCGAGGAAGCTTTCGGAGCCTTCCGAATCACCGCTGCTGTATTTCGTCCATCCGTAGCCCGGGTCCGGAATATTATAGAAGCTTCCGGGGATCCCATAGGCGTCCACTGCCTCAAAGGAGCGGTTTTCGATCATTTCCGCGTAGAGGCCGCCGTCCGCCGCGTAGTTGATGTCCTCGAAAAAGAGGCCGATCATTCCCGTCGTCAGCGCATGCGTAACCTTGTTTGTCAGTTTGACCGTTAATTCTTTCATCCTCTGTCTCCTCCTTATATTCAATTGCGGCGATCCAGGACACGGCGCTAAAAAGGCTTTTATGCCGCACATCACGATCCATAGGAAAGCACTCGCTTTCGAAGGGGTTTTCCGAACCCCACCCTTTTATAAAGTATATCACAGAAGCCGTCAAATTCTCAAGGGAAATGCGGATATTTCTATCCTTCATATGTGCAGATTTCCCCGAATTCTCACTTGTGTTTTCCTGCTGTTTATATTACAATAATGATAACTATACTGTCACCAGAGGAGGGTTCCATGAACTTTTTTGAAGAACTGCAGAATTTCGATCCCGAAGTTGCCTCGGCCTGCGGCCTAGAACTGTCCCGTCAGCGCGGCAACATCGAACTGATTGCCAGCGAAAATATCGTAAGTCCCGCCGTCCTTCTCGCGGCCGGCGGCGTCCTGACCAATAAGTATGCCGAAGGGCTTCCGGGCAAGCGCTACTACGGCGGCTGCCAGTATGTGGATATCGTGGAAAACATTGCCCGCGACCGCGCGAAGCAGCTGTTCGGCGCGGAGCATGCCAACGTTCAGCCCCACAGCGGCGCCAATGCCAATCTCGCCGTGTTCTTCGCCCTCCTTCAGCCGGGCGATACCGTCATGGGCATGAACCTTTCCGAGGGCGGACATCTTTCGCACGGTTCGCCGGTCAACATTTCCGGCAAGTACTTCAATATCGTGCCTTACGGTGTCAATAAGGAAACCGAGCGCATCGACTATGACGAGATGGAGCGCATCGCGCTTGAATGCCGGCCGAAGCTGATTGTGGTCGGCGCCAGCGCCTATCCGCGCATCATCGATTTCGCCCGCTGCCGGGAGATTGCCGACAAGGTCGGCGCCTATCTCATGGTGGATATGGCGCACATCGCAGGCCTCGTGGCAACCGGTCATCATCCGTCCCCTGTGCCCTATGCGGATGTTGTCACGACCACGACGCACAAGACCCTGCGCGGCCCGAGAGGCGGCATGATCCTCTGCAGAAAAGAACTGGCGAAGGCCATCGACAAGGCCGTTTTCCCCGGCACTCAGGGCGGTCCTCTGATGCACGTCATCGCCGCCAAGGCCGTTGCCTTCGGCGAAGCGCTGAAGCCGGAATTCTCCGAATATTCCGCGCAGATCATCCGGAACGCGGCCGTTCTTGCGGATACCCTTCAGTCCCGCGGCCTGGAGCTCGTCTCCGGCGGCACGGACAACCATCTGATGCTCCTGAAGCTCGTGAACGCCGGCATTTCCGGCAAGGAGCTGGAGCACCGGCTCGATGAAGTGCACATTACCGCCAATAAGAACACGATTCCGAATGATCCGGCGAGTCCTTTTGTCACCTCCGGTCTCAGGATCGGTACGCCGGCCGTGACGACCCGCGGCTTCAGGGAGGCGGAAATGACCGTCATCGGCAACTGGATTGCGGATATCGTGGAAGATTTCGAAGGAAACAAGGCCCGCGTCACCGAAGAAGTCGCAGCGCTCTGCGAGCGTTTCCCCATTTACTGATCCGGCAAACACCCTGTACCTGCCGCGTAAAGGAGTCCTATGAATACATTTGATGACCTGATGGGCGGATCTTACAGTAAAAAGCCCAATTTCTACTCTGCCGAAGATATCGACAAGGCCAGAAAACGCATGAATAAATTCGGAGGTACGCTTCTCGAGAATCTGCGTGTGGTAACCGGTCGGGATGTGAGCTACAACATGGATCTGCAGCAGGAAATCTCGAATCTGAACGAAAACCTGATGAAGGATTTCGGCGCACTCGCGCAGATGAATCTGGACAACGCAAAGGCAGTTCAGAATCTGTCCGGCGGCGCCGAGAACCCGGAAGCCGCCGCATACGCGAACGTCTTTTCCGACTTCGGCCTGATGCACGGCGCTCAGGAGAACGCTTCCGCCGCGCTTCCCGAGGAAGCGCCCGCGGCCGTGGATCTTGAATCCTTTAACGGCATCGCTTCTTCGGTCGGAGAGGAAATCTTCGGCCAGGAGAACTTCCTGAAGCAGCTCGTGATCGCCTTCAAGCGGCCCTTTGTCATGCCGGAAAAGGAAGGCTTCCCCCGGAACAGCTTCTACATTACCGGGCCGGAGGACAGCGGAAAGCATACCGCTCTACGGATTACCGTGGAGGAGCTCTACAAGAAGAACATCCTGAAGAACCCCGAGATCACCATCATCGATCTCTCGCTTTATCCGAATTCGGGCAGCGACAAGGTGTTCCTGCAGGATCTTTACATGGCGCTTTCCAGCCGCGCGGAGGTCATCCTCTTTGAAAATTTTGACGCCTGCCACATCAGCTATCTGACCTACCTCATTGAGCTCGTCAAAGAGGGCCGCTGCATGCTCTCGGAGCGCTACATCCTGCAGAAGGGGCAGCTTGTCAACGTCAACACCTCCTTTGCTTCGGAAGCGGTCAGCTCCTTTACGGCCGCCGGCAAATACCTCGTCTTCATCAGCAACAAGGGCGTGGATAAGCTGGCAGGAGCGCTCGGCGCCCCCTTTGTCAACGCTCTCGGAGACATCTGCACCACCGCTTCTCTCGACGAAGAAAGCCTGAAGAAGGTTTCACGCGTCCGCCTGAAGAAGCTGAAGGAAACCGCCGAGAATCAGTTCTCCTTCCGCCTCACCGGCGCGGTTTCCGCCTTTATCGACAACAGCCTGCACTATGCCGAGCGCGGCGCGGGACTGACCGGGATTCTTCATTTCTATGATAATCTCGAGCGGAGCCTCGCAAATCTCCGCCTCGAAGGCAGCTATGAAAAGGATGCGGAGGTCGAGCTCGCGGTCGAAGACGGCAAGGTTCTTGCTAAAGTCGGCGGCGACTCGGTTGATCTTCTCGCCAGCCTCCCGGGCGGATACCAGGGCGAACTGGAAAAAGTCAAGGCCGAGATGGCGGAAATCGTCGGCCTGCAGAAAATCAAGGAATACATCTTCAGTCTCGAAGAATATTATGCGGTTCAGAAGAAGCGCCGCGAGGAAGGCCTCAAGGTTTCGGAGGTCTCCAAGCATATGATCTTCACCGGCTCGCCCGGCACCGGAAAAACCACGATCGCCCGGATCATCAGCCGCTATCTGAAGGCCATCGGCGTCCTTTCCGGCGGACAGCTCATCGAAGTCTCCCGTGCGGACCTTGTCGGTCGTTATGTCGGTCACACCGCACCGCTGACAAATCAGGTGCTCCAGTCGGCCATCGGCGGCGTGCTCTTCATCGACGAAGCCTACTCGCTGTACCGGGGCAAGGATGATTCCTTCGGCCTCGAAGCGATCGACACCCTCGTCAAGGGCATCGAGGATAACCGGGACAATCTGATCGTGATCCTTGCCGGCTACAGCAAGGAAATGAAGGAATTCCTGACGGCGAACTCCGGTCTCGAAAGCCGTTTCCCGAATGTCATTGAATTCCCGGATTACACCGGCCAGGAGCTTCTGGATATCGCCAAAATTACCGCGCGTTCCAAAGGCTACCAGATTGATGAAGGCGCTGAGATTTCGCTCCTCACCTACTTCAATCTGGTTCAGGCCACCCGTTCCGCGACTGCCGGAAACGGCCGCCTTGTCCGCAACAAGATCGAGGAAGCGATTCTGAATCAGTCCCGGCGTCTCGTCGCAGAGCCGGATGCGGATCTGTCGCTTCTGACCTCCAGAGATTTTGATCTCTCGGACATGGATCTTGGCGGCGCCGCAGCAAAAGCCCAGCCGGAAGTTCCGGAAGAATAAACCAAAACCCGCACGCAAGTGCCAAAAATACAGGACCCCCGGGCCATCTGCCCAGAGGTCCTTTTGTTTTAATATGACTTTACAGCCTCAGCCGCACTTACAGCGCACGGCGGTTTTCTCGTTTGCCGAACTGCACCCAGTGCTGCAGCAGCAGATAGGAGTTATTTCCGAAGGCTGCCCGCAGGTCCGCATAGCGGCTCGCGTAAATATCCGGGTTGAATTCGCCGGAATAATCGACGCCATTGTATACATAGGTTCCGCCGGCCGCCGGTGTTCCGCCCTTCGCGGTACGCCGCTCGCGCTTTCCGAACTGTACCCAGTGCTGCAGAAGGAGGTATTCATTATTTCCGAACGCCGCCTTCAGATCCGGATAGCTGTTGGAATAGTAGACCGGGTCGAATTCATTCGTGTAGTCCACGCCGCCGTAGACATACTTTCCGCCTGAGCTTCCG
>OCVV011296680.1_pt1 | contig 12368 bp, 10 predicted proteins | sample 1539721 | NCBI WGS metagenome assembly OCVV01 (sample SAMN02144230, study PRJEB22623) | gut metagenome | biome: sheep rumen | host: Ovis aries | place: New Zealand | reverse complement strand
CGCTTCAGCAGCCGGTGGCCGAGATCACTCTGGGTATAGGCATAGAGCAGCGCGCCAAAGACCGGCAGCACCAGGATCACCACGATCCAGGTCAGCTTGGCGCTGGGATCGTGCCGGGAGTTGAGAAGGTAGAGAGCCATCGCACTGGAGAACACCGCCATCAACGACACATAGTGCGGCAGGAAGTCCCGCAGCCGGCTGAAGGCCAGCGCGACAAGTGCGACCTGCACGAGCAGCAGCAGTGCGATCAAACCTGCGCGGCTGAACACGGCGCGCAGAAGAGTCTTCTTATGTTTTTTGAGCAGATGCAGTCCGCTGTTTTCTTCCTCGCCACGCATGGCTTCTCTCCCCCTCTCCCGGACGATTTGCTGCTATAGTATATCCTATTTGCCGCCAAGCGTCAACGTTCCTCCCCTTGCCAGGAACGGCGGGATGTGGTACGCTGATGGCAGAAAAGGCACAGGAGGCGCCGCCATGAAACACATCCTGCTTCTCTATACCGGCGGGACCATCGGCATGGTCCCGACCGATCAGGGCTACAGCCCGCGCCCCGGCTATTTCCTCGGTGCGCTTGAGGCGATCCCGGAGCTGCGCCATCCGCGGCTGCCGGCCTGGGACTTCTGCGAGATGGATCCGATCCTCGATTCCTCGAACATCGCTGTGGAGGAGTGGAACAAGATCGCTGCGGTCATCGCAGAAAACTACGCCCGCTACGACGGTTTTGTCGTCATGCACGGAACCGACACCATGGCCTATACCGCCTCAGCCCTCTCCTTCATGCTCGAGAACCTCGCCAAGCCTGTGATTCTCACAGGCTCTCAGATCCCGCTGTGCGAGATCCGCAGCGACGGGCGTGACAACCTGATCACTTCCCTGCTCATCGCCGCAGACGAGCGTATCCATGAGGTCTGCCTCTACTTCGGCGGAAAGCTCCTGCGCGGCAATCGCGCCACGAAGTACTCCGCCGACGGTATGATGGCCTTTGCCTCGCCGAACTATCCCGCGCTGGCGGAGGCGGGCATCGCGATCCGCTACCTCGAATCGGCGCTGCTGCCGCGCCCCGGCGGGACGCTTCGGCTGCAGAAGCTGGAGAATATCCCGATCGGTGTGCTCAAGGTCTTCCCCGGCATTCAGTTCGAGCTCTTTGAATCAATCATGACCGAGACGCTGCGCGGCATCGTGATCGAGACCTTCGGCGCGGGAAACATCCCGGCCGGTCACGGGGCTCTGCTGCCGATCATCGAGAAGGCGTTTCGCAACGGGACGGTCGTCACGGTCACCTCCCAGTGTCCGCAGGGCACGGTCTCGCTCGGCGCTTACGAGGTGAGCGGCGCGCTCAAACGTGCCGGCGCGGTCAGCGGGCACGATCTCACGACCGAAGCCGCGGTCGCCAAGCTCTACTACCTCTTCAGCCGCGGCCTGAGCCGCGATGAGATCAAGTCTCTGATGGAGCTTGATCTTCGCGGCGAACTCACACGGCAGCGTTAACGGAGTTTTGCCGGCACAAGTCCGGATAACGAAGGAGAGAATCCGAACAGGATTCTCTCCTTCGTCTGTTGAAGCCGTATGGGAGCCCGGCATGGACCGCAGCGCGATGGAACGGTTCACTCCGCGACGGACAGCAGTTGGGAAAAGTGTGTAAGATTCCAGTCGCCTGCGCCGTGCGCCGCCGCATCGCCCACACAAGCGACCTTCATGCCCCCGGCATGACCCGCCTCCGCACCGGAGACGGCATCCTCCACGACCAGGCAGCAAGCCGGCGGGAGCCCGAGCAAGTCCGCCGCTTTGAGAAACACCTCGGGGTCCGGCTTGGAGCGTGAGATGTTGTTCCCGTCAGACACCGCATCGAAGTAGCCCTCCAGCCCGATCTGATGCAGAATGAACGGCGCATTTTTGGAAGAGGAGCCGATGGCGAGTTTCAGCCCGCGGCTGCGCAACGCGTCCAGTGTTTCCTTCACCTCGTCGCTGAGATCGGCCGGGCTCATCTCCGCAAGCGACTTACGGTAGATGGCGTTCTTCTTTTCCGCGAGCTGCTGCTTCTCCGCATCGGTGAGCGGCGCTTTCGCATAGCCCTCCAGCACGATCTCGAGGCTCGCCATGCGGCTCACCCCGCGCAGGCGATTGTTGATCTGCCGGTTGAACGGGATTTCCAGCTCGTCCGCCAGCGCTTTCCAGGCGCGATAGTGATACTCGTCGGTGGAGCAGATCACTCCGTCCAGGTCAAAAAGGATGGCATCAAACCGCATCGTTGTTCTCTCTTTCTCTTGTTTTTTCGGGGTCGCCCTCATCCTCCCCGCCGCCCTGTCGGGGGAAGAACAGTTTGCCGAGCAGAAGCGTCTTGGCGTAGATGCAGCCGCTCGCGCCCAGCAGGAACACGAGCGGTCTGGCGTATTCGGCGAGGACCAGGAGCAGCAGATGGATCGCGGTGAGCAGCAGGGTGAGTCCCGGATGGGACAGGGCCAGCTGCACGGAGTTTTTCAGATATTGAACGAAACTGTTCTCAAACCAGGCTGCCTGTGCAAAGCTGTAGAGGAACAGCAGATATACGCCGATACAGACGATATAGACGAACACCTGAAGATAGTCTGTCCAGGCAGCCGGGTTGTTTCGGCAGAAGTACAGATCGAAGCCCAGGAGTGCTGCACAGGCGGCAAGGCTCAGCCACAGGGCCGTTCCGATCTTGAAGTTCTCCTTGAATGCCGCGAAATAGGCCGGCAGCACGAAGGAGACCGAATCGTCCCGCAGCTTTCTGCACACGGCATACAGCGCCGTAAGCCCCGCCCCTACGGTGACGACAGGCAGGCTCGTGATCAAAAACGCAAGCTGCAGCAGGAGCAGATCCGCAAGGCGTGTCAGGATCTGTCCCAAACGGCTGTTGAACAGATTTTTGAACATGTCGTCTCCTTTCCCGGCTGCACGGCTCTCATTCTAAAACAATCCGTTTTTCTGAAACGAACGGAACAGCCCGTCCTCTTCGACGGCCGGGCAAATCTCGTCCGCCATGGCCTTCAGTGCTTCACAGGCGTTCCCCATGGCGACGCCGTGCCCAACGGTTTCCAGCAGTTCCCGGTCGTTCATGCTGTCGCCGTAGCCGAAGCAGCGCTCCGGGATGACCCCGAACTGTGTGCAGACCTGTCGAATCCCGCGGCCCTTATCAAAGGTCTTCGGCAGGAGCTCGGCATTCACCATTCCCCGCTCATCACAGTCCTGGATGACCAGCGCAAAATCCTGCTTCAGTGACGCATAGCTCTGTTCCAGACGCTCACGTCCATCGGAGAGCAGGACGATCTTATACAGCGCCTGTCCGGAGTACTCCGTCATGGGCCGGATACCGAGATCCTGCTGCAGCTGAGCGCGCCAGCGGGACAGCTCGGACGAAGCCCCTCCCGGCAGCTTTTCCCGCAGGTATTCCAGATAGCGATCATCCGCAAACGCCACGCTGCTACTCTCCGCGATCCTGGCAACGCCCGCCTTCCCCAGCACAGACAGGGCTCGCTCCCGCTGCGCTTCCGTCATGGGCTGATCAAACAGGACGTGCCCGTCGATAGAGACATAGCCGCCGGAGCTCGCAATAAAGCCGTCAAAGCCATAGGCAAGCAGCGGCTCAAGCATCCGGACATTTCGCCCGGAGCAGAGGAACACCCGGTTTCCGGCCGCCTGCGCCCGTCGGATCGCCTCCTGTGCGGAGGCAGGCGGCGCCGTCTCACCGGGAGCGACCAGGGTGCCGTCGATGTCCAGGAATATCAGCGTACCTGTCATTTGCCTATCACAGCGGCAGATCCCACATGCCGCAGAACGGATCCACCGGGCTCACGCCCGTGAACGGCGATCGGCCCAGGAGCTTATCCAGAACGGCACGGCAGGTGTAGCGTGTCTCCGTATAGGCGTTGATGTAGGTCCCGACCATGGGGATATCCATCAGCAGGTACGGACTCTGGAAGGAGACGGCCATCGTCGGAATATCCTTGGTATAGGACGGGATCTCCCCCATCACGATGGATTTCCAGGTGATGCGATAGCCGGCTTTGGCGCCAAGGTAGTAGAGCATCAGATCGTATTTCTCCTTGATTTCGCCAAAGGAGATACCGGTCTTCCCGATGCTCGGCATCTTGTCAAGGTCAAGTTCCTCCACCGTGAACCCCTCTGCCCGCAGCGCGTCGCGGAACGCGGTATACTGCAGATCCGAGCTGTAACGGCAGGCTTTCACAGATTCAATGTTGACCAGCAGGATGCGCGGGTATTTCTGCGGCGTGATCGGCAGCAGCTTATCCCGATCCTTGACCAGGGTGACGGCGCGCTCGGCGCAGTCATAGGCGATGCGCTCGTGCTCCTCGCAGCCGACGCAGCTCGTATCGGGATCGAGGGCGGGATATTTCTTCCCGATCAGGCCTAGCTTCGCTTTGAGAGCCAGGATGCGCGTAACCGCCTCGTCCAGACGTTCGAGGCTGAGGATCCCCTCGGCGACGCCGCGCTTCATATAGGCCACGTCCTCATCATGGTTGACTGTGAAGAGCAGCATGTCAACGCCCGCGGCAATCGTGGCGGGGACTGCCTTCTCACGCGGCAGAGAATTGGTAAAGCCCGCCATGTGTGTGTCGTCCGAAACGACCAGGCCGTTGAAGCCGAGACGCCCCCGCAGCAGATCCTGCAGCAGTTCCGGCGCCAGCGATCCGGGCATCACATCCCCGTCACGCAGTTCCGGCCGCAGATGCTTGCTGTAGGCAGGGAGCTTGATATGCGCGGCCATGACGGAGTCCGCGCCGGCATCGATCATCGCTTTATAGACCCGGCCGTACGTGGCATCCCACTGCTCCACGCTGCAGGTGTTCACGGAAGCAAGCCAGTGCTGGTCCCGAAAATCCATGCCGTCGCCCGGAAAATGCTTGATCGCAACGGCCATCCCGTTGTCATGGCAGCCCTTCATATAGGCTTTGGCCATGGCGATGACCTTGTCGGGATCGGAGCTGTAGGTCCGCGTGCAGGTGACCGGGCTCATGAAGTTGTAGTTGATATCGATCAGCGGCGCATAGGACCAGTTGCAGCCCACTTCGCCGCCCTCCTTCGCGCTGACGGCGCCGACCATCTCCGCATAGTAGGGATCGTCGGTGGCGGCGACCTGCATCTGGGAAGCCAGGAAGGTTCCCTCGGTCAGAACGCCGTTTCCGCCCGCTTCAAAGTTGCCCGAAAAGAGCAGCGGCACCCTGGAGCGCTTGCTCATGCGGCGGACATATTCGCCGATCACCTCACGGCTGCCGCCGCGGAACATGATCCCGCCGGGCTGAATACCGGAGAAGGCGATCTCCTCCTCTTCCGGGCTGCAGTTCCAGATCGTCTCGCAGAAGATCTGACCGATTTTTTCCTCTGTGGTGAGGCTCTCGAGCGTCTCCCGGACCCAGCGCTGCCGGGACTCGTCCAGGAAGAAGGGGCATGCATCCAATTTTACCATAGCCGTTTTGCCTTTCTAAATCAGTATAGCAGTATCTTCTGCTGAGGGGCGATGCGAGCCGACATGGCCGTCTGGAAAGGGGGCTGCTGCAAAAGTCCTTTTGCAGCAGCCCGTTTCGCTGTATGGAATTCGCCCGATTACTTGGCGACAAACTCGTTGAGCTGAGCCTGCTTGGCGTCCATGTACTTCTGCAGGCCGGCGTCGTAGAGCGCCTTGTTGAACTCAGCCAGGGTCTGGTCGACATCACCGACGAAGCCCCACTCGAGGAGCAGACGGTACTGGCTGAGGACGTTCTGCATGGCGGTGTATTCGGCATTGTAGGCAGAGCCGTCAAAGGTGAAGCCCATGCCGATGGATTTCTCAGCGTCGTTGTTGAAGGCCTTGAGCTGTTCAAACAGATCGGCATCGTCGCCGGTCCAGACCGCGCCGATGTAAGCGTTGCCGGAGATCCAGTTCTTCTTGTCGCTGTAGCCCTCGGCGTGCTCACCGGGGACGGCGAAGCCCTGCTCGTCCAGATCCCAGTGATAGCCCTTCACGCCGTAGCTCAGGAGGTTGATGAGATCGGCGTCGCAATAGAGGAGGTTGAGAAGCTCCATGGCCTTCTCCGGATACTTGGCGTTGGTGGGGATGCACCAGCCCCAGTTCTGCACGTTGGTGGCGAGCGGCTCGTTCACGGTCGCGCAGACCAGTTCCTTACCGCCGCAGGCGATCTGATTCTCAACCACAGCACCGGGTTTGTAGGTCTGGAAGTAGGCTGCCAGGAGGCCCTCCTTGAGCAGCAGCTGGCCGTTGTTGGAGTCGTCGGTGGTCACGTCGGGATAGATGTAGCCGGCGTCATTCCAGCTCTTGGTCAGGAGGCAGAGCTCGCGGTAGGCTTCGGACTCGAACAGGTTGGAGACGGTGGGATCGGTGGGATCCATGAGGACGCCAAGGCCGTCGCCCAGAATGTCCTCCTGGTCAATGCCCTTGATGATCAGATTGGTCTTGATGCCGGAGGAGGCGACGCCCCACATCTCCGGGTGCGCTTCGTGGATGGCGGCGAAAATCGGGGTCAGATCCGCATAGGTCTTGACCGCGGCAACCTGCTCGTTCAGGCCGAGCTCGTCGATGATCTCCTTGCTGAACATGACGCACTCCTGGCCGGCCAGGTTGCGGCAGGTGGTGACTTCGTAGCACTCGCCGTCAACGGCGCAGGCGTCCAGATAGGCCTGGCCGAGGACTTCCTTGATATCCTGACCGTACTCATCCAGCAGGTCGTTCAGCGGGGTGAGCTGGCCCTTGTTCACAAAGCCGGAAATACCGCTGAGGAACAGACCGCACATCAGATCCCACTGCTCGGAGGGAGAGGCGAGGATCATGGTCATCTGATCGCGGATGTTGCCATAGGTGTACGCATTCAGCGTGACGGTGCAGCCGATCTTCTCGGTGGTGATCTTGTTGATCTCTTCCTCGATCATCTTGAGGTCGGAGGGGACTTCCAGATACGCGAAGTTCATAACCAGGTTCGGCATCTCATCGTTCGCGGCGCTGGCTACGGTCGTGACACCGCAGGCAAGCAGCAGACAGAGGGTAAGCAACAGAGCCAGATACTTTTTCATGTCAGTGTTTCCTTTCATTTTGTTATATTTCACATAAACGGGGAGAGCCCCCATTGATGTCCGGGATGACCTCAGCCCTTGACGCCGCCCATGACGATGCCGCGGACAAAGCCTTTCTGCAGGAAGGGATAGGCGATAAGGACCGGAAGCGTAGCGACAACTGCGATCGCCATTCGCACGCCGTTGCTGGGCAGCGAAACGGGACTTGCCGTCGAGGCGTTTTGCTGGAGGAACTGGATCGTCTTGATCATTTCGTTCAGTACGTTCTGAATCGAATAGAGCTTGTTGTCCGTCAGGAAAATCAGACCGTTGTTCCAGTCGTTCCAGTAGGACAGGCCGATAAAGAGCAGCAGGGTGGACACGATGGGCTTGGCCAGGGGAAGCGCGATACGGAAGAAGATCTGCAGCTCACTGGCCCCGTCGATCCGCGCCGCCTCCTGGATCTCCTGCGGCAGATTCGTCTGGAAGTAGGAGCGGGCCAGGATCACGAAGAAGGCCTTGACCAGAAGGTTGGGGAAGATGAGCGCCCAGATGGTGTTCTTGATGTGGAAGGTCGTGGTCCACATGATGTAGCTGGGGACCAGGCCGCCGTTAAAGAGCATCGTGAAGAACACGAAGAACATGATGAGGTTCCGCCCGGGCAGATCCCGCTGCGCCAGCGCGTAGGCCAGCGCGACCGTAAAGGACAGGCCCATGGCTGTCCCCAGTACCGTCGAGAACAGAGAGATGCCGTAAGCATGAATCAGCTGTCCGCCCTGCCCGAACAGATAGCGGTAGGCGTTCAGGCTCCATTCCTTGGGGAAGAAGGAGTAGCCGTAGCGCATGATAGAGCCCTCCGACGCGAAGGAGGAGACGACCAGCAGCAGGAACGGCAGCAGGCAGAGGAGAGTGCAGAAGATCAGGACCGCATGAACAATCACGTTATAGGAACTAACTCTTTTCATGACAGCCTCCTTCTCAGAACAGAGCGTCTTCCGGGCTGAATTTCCGGACCAGCAAGTTCGCACCCAGAATGATGACGAAGCCAACGACCGCCTGATACAGGCCGGCGGCGGAGGACATGCTGATGTCGCCGAGCTGGAGCAGGCCGCGGTACACATAGGTGTCGATCACGTTGGTCACATCGAGGATGGCGCCGGAGTTCTGCGGCACCTGATAAAACAGGCCGAAGTCGGAATAGAAGATGCGCCCGATGTTCAGCATGGTCAGCGTGATCATGGTGGGCTTGAGCTGGGGCAGCGTGATGTACCGGATCTGCTGCCACTTGGACGCTCCGTCCAGCTCCGCCGCCTCATACAGCGAGTCGTCAAAGCCCAGGATCGTCGCCATGTAGATGACGGTGGCATAGCCCGCGTTTTTCCAGGTGTTGACAAAGATCAGAATAAACGGCCACCACTTGCTCGTCAGATACCAGTTCTTCGGCGCGATACCCAGCGAGGGGAGAATGCTCTTGTTCAGCAAGCCGTTCGTGCCGAGGAAGGCATAGACCAGATAGCTCACGACCACGTAGCTGATGATGTACGGGATCAACAGTGAGCCCTGATAGAACGAGCGCGCTTTTTTATTTTTCATGCCGGCCAGTCCGATGGCCAGTGCAACCGAGACGATCAGGCCGATGATGATAAAGGCCAGGTTATACAGGATCGTGTTGCGCGTGATGATCCAGGCATCCTTCGTGGCGAAAAGGTAACGGAAGTTTTCCCAGCCGGCCCAGGGGCTCTTCCAGACGCCGACACGGAAATTGACTCGCTTGAACGCAATAATCAATCCGCCCAGGGGCATGTAATTGTTGATGAACAAATACACCAGAGCCGGGATCATCAGAACATACAGCCAGCGGTACTTATGCATCAGCTTTCGTGTAGTCTTACTCAAGGCGGCATCGCTCTCTTTCCCGCTTTCGCGTCAGACGAAAGCGCCGTTGTATGGTTTTATTATAAGAAGTCCCGGCAGGAAATTCCATTACCGCAAATATACAGAATTCACAAAAAAGTTACCTATCCCACGCAAACGCCGCCGAGTTTTTGTAACACTTGCCAAATCCGCAAAACAAAGATATACTGATCGTAGGAAGTCGTACCCCGGACGGGAGGGAAAGGCATGAAGCTGTTTTCGCTTGCTGAGAAATTCTTTGAGAATCCGGAGAGCACTCTTCAGGTATCCCCGCACCATATCTACTCGGAGGAGCTCAGCTTTGGCTTCGCGAGCTCACAGAAAGACGGAAAAGAGCTGCACCATATCACCCGGGATATGGTCACGTCTCTCAGCCGCATCCGGGACGGCACGCAGACCAACGTTGTATTCAACCATATTTTGCCCATCCGACTCCGGCTGCTGCTGAAGGAACTGCCGGTACACTATGCCGATTATTACGAGATCCATTATGTAATGGACGGCACGCTCTGCCTGGAGATCGAAGGGAAGGCGGTCTCCTTTCACGCCGGAGAGGTCTGTGTGATCAATTCCATGGCGACCCGGCGGGAGCTGCTCGACCGCTCCGATTGCCTGATGCTGAACATCCTCATCGACAACAACGTGTTCCTGGACGCTTTTCTCAGCAGTCCCGGCTTGAATGCCGTAAAGCAGTATCTGCATCAGATGATCATCCAGCGCAGTGAAACGCAGCACTATCTCTGCTTTACCCCCACCTCAGAGGCCTATACCGAACAGATTGACGAATACCTGTCCATCATCTTCACGGAGATCATCGGAGAGCAGATCGGGTATCTGGAGATCAGCAAGGGCTATCTGAACCGTCTGATGGACTGTCTGACCAACAATTATCAGTATAATTACAACCGGAAAGAATCCAAGCTGTATGAGGAGAAGCTCTTTGAATCGGTGAAGGAATTCATGACCACGCACCTGGATACCGTGTGCATGGAGGACCTCGCCGCCAGCTTCCATTTTCAGACGAACTATTTCAACAACCTCATCAAAAAGCACACCGGCATGACCTATTCGCAGTATCTGATCTCCCTCCGGGTGGAACAGGCCAAGCGTCTCCTCTATTCCACCGATATTCCCATAGAGGAGATCATGCGCCTGGTGGGCTACAGCAACAAGGGTTTCTTCTACAAGAAATTCCAGGAAAACGTCGGCATGAGTCCCAAGGCCTACCGGCGCAGACGTCTGCAATAGACGCAACACGCGGCGACAGACCAAGAGTCCGTCGCCGCGTGTTCCTTATGATTTGGTCAGATCCATGACCTCATGGGGCTCCGTCCGGAGCTTATGATATGCCGCCAGAAGGATCGTCCTGACGTCTCCCTCGTAGGTGATCAGATGGCCGGGCAGCAGGATATCCACATCCATGTCCGCCACCTTCAGCAGACTCTTTCCGTAATCCTCCTCCGAATAGCTCGGCTTGATCATGGCGGCGAGCATGATTTCCTGCTCGCTCTCGTCCGGCGTGGTGAGGCCCAGAGAGAAGAAGTCGCCGGTAACCATTGCCTTGATGCCGTCGACACGGATCAGATATCCCATGGAGCCGGCCGTATGCCCGGGAAGGGCCACCGCCTCGATCTCCGCCTCGCCAAAGGTCCAGCTGTCGCCCTCCTGTACCGCGCAGTCCGGCTTGCAGCGTTCAAAGGTCAGTCCGAACAGTTTCTCCAGAACGACGAGCCCGCCTTTCTCGAGCACAGGCGCCTCCTCTTTCCCGATCAGGAGCTTGGCTCCGGCCTCTTGAAACTGCCGAGCATTTCCCACATGGTCGAGATGGGCATGGGTCAGGAACACATGGGTGATCGGCTTGTCCTCCAGATGCCAGCGCTTCCGGACGCGCTCCATGACCTCCAGCTGTTTGGACGAGAAGCCGGCGTCAAACACGATAAGCTCATCCCCCGCATCCAGAGCATAGATGCTGGAGTTGGTACCGTAGCAGCTGCCGCACAGCTGATAGAGATGTTCGGTGATTCTCATGATTCATCCTCCTGTGATTCATGGGATAACTAAACCTTAGCATACGCAGGCGGATAACACAATTACGTATTAAACGCAATCCCGGCGTTTTTTTGTCGGGATTCCAATCACATTGCCTCCCCTTCCCCGCTGCGGATCCGGGCAAAGGCGCCCCCGCACCGTGCGGTAAGACGCAGAAAATCGTAAAGCGGGTCCTTGACGGATGTGCACGTCTTCACTATACTATTCCTGTACCTCCGCATCCAACAAAGGAAAGAATCGAAAAGGAGCCTTGCATATGGAACACAACACGAAACCTCTGTGCGAAGAAAAAGGGCCGATCACCGAAGCCCTGCTCTCCCGAATGAACGCCTGGTTCCGCGCGGCGAACTACCTCTCCGCAGGTCAGCTCTACCTGCTCGAAAACCCGCTGCTGAAAAAGCCCCTGACGACCTCCATGATCAAGAAAAAGATCGTCGGTCATTGGGGCACGGTCCCCGGGCAGAACTTCGTCTTCGTACATCTCAACCGCGTCATCAAGCGCTACGATCTGGATCTGATCCTCCTCTCCGGCCCCGGCCACGGTGGGAACTTCTTCATCGCCAACGACTACATGGACGGCAGCTACAGCGAGATCTATCCCAATATCTCCCAGGATGAGGCCGGCATGCAGAAGCTCTTCAAGCAGTTCTCCTTCCCCGGCGGCGTGCCCAGCCACTGCGCGCCGGAGACGCCGGGCTCGATCAATGAAGGCGGTGAGCTTGGCTATGGCATCGCCCATGCCTTTGGCGCCGTGTTCGACAACCCCGATCTGATCGCCGCGGTCACGGTCGGCGACGGCGAAGCCGAAACCGGCCCGCTCGCGACCTCCTGGCAGTGCAACAAATTCCTCAACCCCGCCACCGACGGCGCCGTCCTGCCGATCCTGCACCTCAACGGTTATAAGATTGCCAACCCCACTCTCTTCGCGCGCATGTCGCACGAGGAGATCACGGACTTCTTCCACGGCTGCGGCTGGGAGCCCTTCTTTGTGGAGGGCGACGATCCCATGCCCATGCACCGGCTGATGGCCGAGACCATGGACACGGTGATCGAGCGCATCCAGGCCATCCAGAAGCATGCCCGCGAGACCGGTGATACCACCCGTCCGCGCTGGCCGATGATCGTCCTGCGCACGCCGAAGGGCTGGACCGGGCCCAAGATGGTCGACGGGAAGCGCATCGAAAACAACTTCCTGGCGCATCAGGTGCCGATCTCGATGGAGAAGCCCGAAGAGCATCTGGCCTTGCTCGAAGCGTGGCTGCGCAGTTATCATCCGGAGGAGCTGTTCGACGAGAACGGCCGCCTGCTGCCGGAGATCGCGGCTCTCGCGCCGGAGGGGAACGCCCGCATCGGCGCCAACCCGCACGCCAACGGCGGCCTCC
>OCVV012875458.1_pt1 | contig 12370 bp, 10 predicted proteins | sample 1539721 | NCBI WGS metagenome assembly OCVV01 (sample SAMN02144230, study PRJEB22623) | gut metagenome | biome: sheep rumen | host: Ovis aries | place: New Zealand | reverse complement strand
TTTCTCGGTTTCTTTGACGTTAACCGACGGAGCGGTTGTACTTACGGTGTTCATCAGATCCGAGTTCAGAAACTCATCAAATACTGTTGGAAACCAACTGTTTCTACGATACATTGCAGGTGTCATAATTAAATCTCCTAAATTTGCGGGTTTCGTTATCTTGTTTGATTCCGAAAACCCAGGTTAAACAATCTTGCGTTGTTTGCGGTCTGTAGGAGTAGTTGCTGCTTTGCAGTAGTCTGCTTGCTTTAGCAGGTCGCTTTTAAACGTTTTCACCCTGAATATTGCAACCTCCGTGCCAGTGCCTCCATCCCTGCCAAATTGTCCATTTTCGTGCCATTTTGTCCACCCTTGTGCCAAAATGTCCATCTTTGCTCCCTTCCCCGTTGGTCCTGCTCTCGCGACTAGTACCGCAGGCATTTCCGCCACCATGCCCCGACGCCTCAGAACCCCAAACCGAACAACCATTTCTGCACCACTCTCCGCGGCTTCATCATCTCCACCCTGAAGGCAGGGGAATAAAGAACATACAGTCTGCGTCTTTTCTCCATAGTATCGACCATGCATGGGCGGTAAAAGACGCAGGATGTCAAGCCCCGTCCAGCCTGCGAACCGAAAATCCCCTCCCAAAATGCAAATAAATTTGCATATATCAAAAAATTGTTGTACCTTTGCACCCGAATTTATAGATAATCTGAAACTACTACATAAAAACTAGTTTTATGAAACAATACGAATGGCTTGAAAAACGCACGCCGAGATCTGTTGACGAATTAAGGTTGTGGTCTGCTAATCCTCGGTTGAATCCAGAGGAGGAGCATATTTACCTAACTGACTATGCCCAAGACCTACTTTCCGATGAAGGAGAGAGAGAAAGTTTTTTAGACTTATTGAAATCAATCTCAACAATGGGATTTATCCCTGCAGACCCTATTATTGTATGGAAAAATCCTAATAATGATAAATTTTATGTAGCGGAAGGAAATAGGCGAGTACTGGCATTAAAACTACTACGAGATCCTAAGAAAGCCCCAATGGCGATACGTTCTTATGTGCGTAAGTATTCTCAAAAAATAAACAAGACTTCTATTCAAAAAATTCTCGTATGCGTCGCTCCTTCCTTAGAAGAAGCCGAATGGTATATAAATCAAAGACACAATGCCGCATCTTTGCAGAAAAGTTGGAGCAGGATACAGCAACAAAGATGGATCGCCAGCTTGTATGAAAAATATAAAGATGACATAGATAAAATGATTGCTATTACTTCTATGTCTAAAGCAGATATCGAGCAACAAATCAGAATACTAAAGATTAAAGACTATATAAAACTAGACGGGGTAAGGAATCTCTTAACTAATGAGGAATACGAAAAAGCCAACTCACATCGATTCTCAATAACCATTTTAGAACGTTTCATTTCTTATGCCGATGTAAAAACTCGATGGGGTATCACATATGATGGTCCAAATGTCATTGTAAATGCGAATTTAGAGTCATTCTATAAAGCTTATGCCGAACTAATAAAACGCATCGTTAATGAAGAAATCAATACTCGAATGAAGGCGGAGGATGCTCCACGCATCTTAGACAGTTTACCACAAGTTGTTTTGGAAGAAAAAGGTATTAATATTTCTTCGAAAAACGACGACACACCGCAATCTACAGTAGAACAAAATGAAACCACACAACTAGATGTACCACCGGTGACACCACCTAAACCAATGAAGAACGATCCCAATAGGAGTCGCTTGATTTTGAATATTTATACTTTGCATACTACTGATACCAAATTGAAAAATATATTCGACGAATTAAAGCACATACCTTTAAAATACACGAATGCCATTAGTGCCTCTATACGTATTTTTCTTGACATAGCCATTAGAGATTTTATTATTGCGGAGGGAATAGATTCTGATTTATGTAAATTCTACAAATGCAACCTAAAAGAAATTCCACTTCAAAAAAGATTGACGTATTTAAAAGATAACAAACTTAAAGGAGACGCAAAAAACATTGTGGAGAAATTATTAAATACAAGTAATGAATTTTCTTTGGATGTGCTGAATGGCTATGTGCATAGTAGTTCTACTGCTTACTTATCGAAGCAATTCTTAAATAGGTTTTGGGACTTTTTGTTCCCCCTGTTCGAAGTGTTGCTTGATATAAAAGAAATTCAAGAATGAAGATGAACGGTAGTCCTTTACGATATCCTGGGGGAAAGGCACTTATGACTCCTTTCCTAATAGACCTTTTCAGACAGAACGGGTTTGAAAATGTCGTATATGCTGAACCTTATGCGGGTGGAGCAGGTGCGGCCATCAACTTACTATTAGGAAACAATGTAAATAACATCATTATAAATGATGCTAATATCGGTATATATTCATTTTGGCACTATCTATTAACAGAACCTGAACGCTTTATCCAAGTTATCCAGGATATTCCTGTTACACTTACAGAATGGTATCATCAAAAGGAAGTCCTAAAAACTTCAATAGTACCTTCTTTCGATTTAGGAGTGGCCACATTCTTTTTATCAAGAACTAATCGCTCTGGAGTCATTAAAGGTGGACCTATAGGCGGAACAACCACTGAACATCAACAGCAAGCAAGGTACAAGATAGATTGCCGTTTTAATAAGAATAGTCTTCTGCCTCGTTTACAAAGAATTGTCCAAGAGAGAGAGAGAATTACTGTATATAATTTAGACGCCTTGGATTTTTTGCGGGTTATAGAGGCTCATACCTTTGTTTATCTTGACCCTCCCTACTATGTGAAAGGCAAATCATTATATATGGATCATTATAGAGAAAATGACCATCAACAATTAGCAAATTATTTATTGAATGGAGCTGCATTCCCATGGTTGCTTTCATATGATGACACACCACATATACGTGAAAGATATCAAGATTTGGACCTCTATCGTTTCCCTTTAAATTACACTGTCTCTGAAAAAAGAACAGGATATGAGTTATTGACACATAGCAGGAACCTTTCATTTCCCGAACATCCAATAATTAAGAGGAATACCCGAAAAAAAGATATTTTAATAGAAAGAATTTTATCGTGAAAAAATATACTTTCATAGATTTATTTGCTGGTTGCGGAGGATTGACAGAAGGCTTTCTGCAAACGGGAAAGTATGAAGCATTGGCGCATGTAGAATGGGAAATGCCAATGATAAATACGTTACGTCACAGACTTGTGCAAAAATGGAATCATTCGGAGGAGGAAGCCGAAAAACGTGTTGTCTGCTTTGATGTGCAGAAGACAGAAGAACTGATTCATGGCAATTGGTCTGATGAGACGAAAAAACTCTACGCTGCGAAAAATAGCGCATCCATTGTGGAGCATGGATTGGAGGGCTTGTGTGAAGGGAAAACGGTCGATTTGATAATCGGAGGTCCGCCCTGTCAAGCGTATTCCATCGCAGGTCGTGCACAAAGTCCGACAGGGATGAAGTTTGACTATCGGAACTATCTCTTTGAGAGTTTTGTTAAGATTGTTGACCACTTTAAACCCAAAGCATTTGTATTTGAGAATGTTCCTGGTCTGCTGACTGCTTGCCCGGGCGATAAACCTGTACGTGAACGCATATATGAAGCGTTTGACAAAATTGGCTATGAGATCCGTACGCCAGAGAAACTTAAAGACTCTGTTTATTGTGCAGAGGATTATGAGACTCCGCAGAAGCGTAATCGTATCATCATAATCGGTGTTCCTAAAAATGGTCCAATTGACAAAGAAGAATTCTATGAGGCATTAACCGCACGCAAGTGCAAAAAGTACACTACGGTTAGAGATGCTATAGGAGAAATGCCGAAATTCCGGCTTTTGGAGCAGCCGAAGAGAGTAGGACGAGAGAATGTGTCTCACGAATTGATAGGTGAATGCCCATATTCGTTGCACATACCGCGCTACCATAGTCCGCGTGATGTTGAAGTGTTCCGTTATTGGTTGGCGCATGATATGAATCATGCTTCGATGGAAGCACGGAAACAATTCTATACGGATATTACAGGCAAGCATTCTAATCATGTAAAGTATCGCAATCTTGAATGGGACAAACCATCTCCTACTGTCGTTGCGCATTTGCACAAAGATGGATTAATGTTTATCTTGCCTGATCAAGAACAACTTCGTTCTATAACAATTCGCGAAGCCGCTTGTTTGCAATCATTCCCGTTGGATTATGAGTTTGTGGCATCACGTCCGTATTGCTACAAGATGATAGGAAATGCGGTTCCTGTAGCATTTGCAAGAAACATCGGTCAAGCCGTAAGTAAAGTTTTAGATAATCACAAAAACAAATGATAAGACCATTAAACGTATTAGTAGCATGCGAAGAGAGCCAAGCAGTTTGCAAGGCGTTTCGTGCATTGGGACACAACGCTTATAGTTGTGACATTTTGCAGTGCAGCGGAGGTCATCCAGAATGGCATTTCTCTCACGATATCGCGACGGTTTTGAACCATACAGATCTCACATTGCAGAACGGAGAGCAAGCCGTAATCAATGGAGAGTGGGATATTATGATAGGTCACCCGCCTTGCACATTCTTGGCTGTGAGTGGCGCCAAGTGGTATTACCATCCGGATGATAAAGACCTGCCTATTGAGCAGCGTAGACCACATCCGAAGTTCCCGAACCGAGCAAAAGACAGGGAAGAAGGTGCTGCCTTCTTTATGCTTCTCGCTAATGCGGATGTAAAACGCATTGCAATAGAGAATCCTGTAGGCATTATGAGCCGGAGATGGCGCAAACCAAATCAAACAATACAGCCGTATATGTTCGGAGATCCATTCTCTAAAGGTACATGTTTATGGCTAAAGAATCTGCGTGAACTACATCCGAGTAAAGAGACTGATGATAGAGGTGAGTGGATAGTATTTGATAGTGGAAAAAAACTTCCGAAATGGTATTCGGATGGTTTGACTAAGACAAAGACTTCGGAAGAGCGTCGCACAATGAGGAGCAAGACATTTCCTGGGATTGCGCGTGCAATCGCTGAACAATGGACAATCCAAATTGCTTGGGAAGAAAATCTGCTAACTCCAGAAGAACGTGCTATTCTCGGTGACGATTATGCTGATTTAAGCAGAAAAAATCCCGATCAATTGGCACAAGTTGAAGAAAGAGAACAACGTTTAATAGAATATTGGAGGAACTAACATGGCACAAGGTAATCAAAGTGGTCGTCAAATGAACACGTATGCGCCGACGAAATCCGACCCTATTTGTAAGTGGCGCGCAGTTAGTGTCGAAAATCTCATAGAGCTAGTTGAGTGGTTGCCTAAGCATCCTATGAAAAAGGATGCATTCAGGGACTATATGTTTCGGCACCATGATTTTGATTTTTTTCACACTGCATACCAATTAGCTTGTCAAATGTCTCTGTATTATGAGGGGGACGATGGTATGTTTTACCCAAGATTTGACCATGTACCTTCAAGAGCAGAAGCAGATACGTATTTACACAAATGGATGACTTTGTATTATGTCCCCAATCCTTACACTAAGAGAGGATTTATCAATATACAGCCGATGCATTTCTTGAATGCCTTAATGCAGTATATGGAGGACTATCCGACAAAACCAAATTTAGCAACAGCAGGAGCAGCTTTATTTGGAGGGGAAATGGGAAATATCTCTAGTGTAAAATCGATGCTGAATAACTTCGCAGAAATACTAACCATCGATTCGAATTATGACATTCAGGTCTTGGTTAATCGATATGGTTCTATTTCTGTGCCGGTGAAGAGGGATGATAAGAAAGCATTTTTTGAACATTTTAATTAATCTAATCTCATATGAACAACTTGTATTTAAGAAAGATTACAGCCAATCAAGCTGCCGGTAATCAGATAGACATTCCTAAGACTATCGCCATTTCATTTTTTGAAGTGTCTCAAGATGTCATTGATGGCAAGAAAAATCTTCCTATCAACGTATGTCATCGTTCTGATCTTACTAAATTTGTGCAAATAGAGATACAAGGAGCAACAAATCCGCGCTTTAGCAAAAAGTTGAATACGTTCTTGGAAGATAAGGGAACTGCTATCGAAGAGAACGATTTGCTTGTTGTGGAAAAGATAGGTAAGAGTTTTAGTGTTGCTTTGGTAAAGAAAGACACTGACAAATATGCTGTATTAGATGAGTTTTTTGATAAAGGCGAAAAACATATGTTGCTGACAGCGGACTTTGAATCATTCTCCGAAGAAACTAAGAATTTGATTAAATCTCACAACAACATCCTCACTGCTCTACGCACAAAGCCATTTATGCTCTTGGCAGGTATCTCTGGTACCGGAAAGAGTCGCCTTGTAAAAGAGTTGGCATTTATGACTTGTCTAAAGGATGTAGAAGATCCTGATGGCGGTATTATAATTAATGCTCAGGAGGATGCAACGACTCCATTCAACTATTGTCTTGTAGAGGTAAAACCCAATTGGCATGATAGTTCAGAATTATTGGGTTACTACAACGCTTTGGAGAGCAAGTATGAACTCACGCCGTTTATTCGTTTTGTCTATAGAGCAATACGATTCCCGGAAATGCCTTTCTTTGTGTGCCTTGATGAAATGAATTTAGCACCAGTGGAGCAATACTTTGCTGAATATCTTTCCGCATTGGAGACTCGTACATTGACAAAAGGGGGCATTGTTTCTGCACCGCTGCTTGATAGCTCTTTGTTTAATGGAGTAAATATAAGCAAATATGACGCGGCAGATACTTTAGTAATCGGATATCTAAAGGAGAATGGTCTTAAGTTGCCAAACAACTTGTATGTTGTCGGAACTGTAAACATGGATGATACTACTCATCAATTCTCCCGCAAGGTTATTGACCGTGCCTTCACGATTGAAATGAATGGCGGAGATTTGAATGAAATGTTCTCACAAAAGAACGCCGATGCACTCAAATATAGAACCGATGTTGTTCCGTTGGAAGCACTACAGAGTAATTTTATCCATGCATCAGAGATATTCGAAGCTGGTTCACCGTATCTCAAACACGAGCAGACCATAAAAGAATCAGTACCCTCGTATCTCAATGCCATCAACAATAAACTAGCTAATACTCCTTTCCAAGTAAGTTATCGTGTTCAAAATGAATTGATTCTGTATTTGGCATATCTCATTCAGCAAAACAACTTCCCGGATGATATTGAGGCTATTATCAAAGAGGCTGTATTGGCCGTATTGATGGAGAAGATTCTTCCGCGTGTACAAGGCGACGATAAACTTCTTGGTCGAGGTAAAGACAAAGATGTATTTACAGAATTGACTGAATATGTAGAGCAGCATCTGATTATTAAAGAGCATACGGAAGACAATACGGAAGTGGTAAGCGGCTCTGAGTTATACCGTCAGGTTACAGACAAACTTGACCAAATGCACAAACGTTTAGAAAACAGTTACTTCGCTAACTTCTTCTAATTGGTATGGCTATTCTGCATTACACATTGCCGGGACACTACACCATCAGTGTCAATTCTACGGATACTACCCATTCGTGGAATAAATTCCGCGTGCGGGTAGAAGACCCTGAGCATTATTGCAGTTACAAAGCCAATCCCGATGGAGAGCTTCTCCTGTACAATTATGCCACAAGAGACGAGCAACCGCTTCCACAGTCTGAATGGGAGGGTGCATATCCTGTCTTCTTTGAGACGCATAGTTATGCTTTCTGTCTGACTTTCTTCAACCTCAAAGAAGGAACCAAACCGCGCATCGTTCATCAAAATCCCGATGTCCTCAAACTCTTCAACGAGCAACAATTGGCAGAAGGCTATGCGTTGTTGGGAAATATCAACTTCCTCAACGAACCCGGACATTTTGCCTTACAATTTGATTACACCGATAAAGACGGCAAAGCGCACAACGAGAAGTTCGAGTTTGACGTGGTATCGCCCAAGTTGGACACCAAGGATGATCTTAAAATAATCATCCAACAAATCCGACAGGAGTATGGAGAACTCGTCTTCCGCTACCTGACACTTACTTTCCAACAGTTTGAGCAGGGAAATGAAGCCAACAATGATATTATATGGCTGTCCGTCTTTAAACAGATAATCAACGGATACTTACGTGCCATTCGTTTTCTTCTCAATGCACCGCATAACAAAATAATCATCAATGAGGAATATCTGCGTCCTGATAGAATCAAGCATTGGACCAACTCATTAGCGTTGCATTACAAGAATGACGAGAAACGCAATGCGCCCAAAGCAAGGCACACTTACTATCGCACCGAGCAACTGACGGCTACGATAGACACCATGGAGAATCGCTTCGTAAAATATACAGTAGAGCGCATCTCCGAACGTCTTAACAGACTGCTTCATCGTCTGAAAGGTACTACTGCTCCAGCTGAATATGAAGGGCTTTTGCAAATTGCCAAAGACTTGGATGTTGTCAGCCGCAATTCATTATTCCGCACGATTGGGCGCTTTGAGGGATTCCGACAAGAGAGTATGGTGCTGCAACAACGCAACGGATACCAACAAGTATATCGTTATTGGCTCTTGCTGCAAAATGGTTTGAACCTCATTGACGGAGACACATCAGTCGGTGTTCAACCGATATGGAAACTCTATGAGTTGTGGTGCTTCCTCAAGATCAAACGCTACGTGATGGAGTTGTTGGACATCAACCCAATGCTACGACCGGAAGATGCCGAGTTAATCAAAGACAATTCCAAAGTGGCATTCGACCCGTTCACCGGCGGAGATATGGAAGGGAAATCCGTCTTCGTTAATCGAAAGAACGGTGATGAAGTAGAAGTCGGGTATCAATACACTTTCAGCCGCTACGATCATAATAACGATAAATTATCATCCGTCACCGTTGAACAAAGACCGGATATCGTACTCCATATCCGTAAGAAGGACGGACAAATCCTCACATACCTGTACGATGCCAAATATCGTGTCTTGGGCGATGATGATCCGCAAAAGCAAGAACACGTAATCGACGAACCTGTTCCGGAGACGCTCAACCAAATGCACCGCTATCGTGATGCCATTTATTACGGGCAACGTGCGGACTATCATTTCGCTAAAGAAGTGATTGGCGGTTACATCCTATTCCCAGGACGTTTGGATGAAATAGAGCAATTGCACTATTATAACTCAAGTCACTACAAAGAACTCCCATACTATCTGCGTTCCATTTTCGAGGTAAACATTGGTGCATTCCCTTTGTTACCGGCAGAAAATAGCGGACAACTTCTCCGTAGACATATGGATGATATCCTTAACCACCAAACGCCGATACAACAAATAGAAGGCTCTGTGCCACAAAGAGGATTGCAGTATGTACCACAAGGTAAAGAAGGGGTATTGATGGTGATGATGGAAAATTGGGTAACACGTTCTGCCAAACTTCAAGGCGATAAACTTGCCGTGCCTGTTAAAATGACTGAACAAGGCTTAAATGTGTTGGAGAATATACATAATATTCGTTATTTACTATTCCATCATCGGGCTTCCTATGATACTCCACCGCAAGAGCGTGATCAGCATTTATTCCGTGTAGTTAACTTCCCACGTACTATCAAACCGGAAGATGTAGTCGCTAGAGGATTGCACCCAACTTCTCAATCTCCCGATGCCAAACGCTACATAAAGATATGTGTCGATTTCACACAAGAGCTGCCACAAGGAGCAAATCTTAATTGCAGTTATGAAAACTTGCCGTATAATCCCAAAAGTAGTGACAGATACGATGCTCAGTTTGTGGAATATGCTTGGCTGATATAGTGTAACGCCATTGATCATTTAGTATAAACTAATCATAAACATATATATATTATGGTTACAAACGAAATAAAAACAATTATTTCCGACATACAAGCGTCTCCCCGAGAGTGTGAATGGGTGGAAATAAAGCAGAATAACTATAACCCACAACTTATAGGTGAGTATATTTCTGCATTATCAAACGGCGCTGCCTATATGGGGCAGTCTAAAGGCTATCTCGTTTTCGGCATAAAAGATGAAACACATGAGATAGTAGGAACAGACTACAACCCTCAAAATGAGAAAATAGGAAATCAGGAACTGGAGAATTGGATTGCAACACAACTCTCCCCACGCATCGATTTTGTTATCCATAATGATATTGTCATTGACGGAAAACGAATTGTTCTTTTTGTTATTGATTCGGCAGGTAATACTCCTGTTAAATTTAGGGGCACAGCATACACAAGGGTTGGTTCTTACAAAAAAACATTGTCTGATCATCCTGAAATAGAACGGAAGATTTGGCAAAATACACACAACAATAGTTTTGAAACAAAAATAGCAAAAAGTGGGTTAAATGCTGACGAGGTATTAGATTTGATAGACTATGCCTCGGTTTTCAAATTGCTGCATATTCCTTTTCCAGAAACCAAAGCTGCTATTCTGGAAAAATTGGCAGAGGAGAAGTTAATTCATAAACGGGCATCATGTTATGACATAACCAATTTAGGAGCTATCCTTTTCGCAACCAATTTGCAGAACTTTGATATGTTAGCCCGCAAAGCTGTTCGTGTTATTTTCTATAAAGGGACTAACAAGTTACATGCTATTCGTGAACAAGTTGGCATAAAAGGGTATGCTATTGGATTCGAGGGACTTGTTAATTATATAAATGAACGGCTTCCAATCAATGAAGAAATCGGTAAAGTACTACGCAAAGACAATCCAATATATCCGGAAATAGCTATTCGAGAGTTTGTGGCTAATGCACTTATTCATCAAGATTTCTATATGGGCGGGATGTCGCCTATGATTGAAATATATTCAAATAGAATGGAGATATCCAATCCGGGGAAACCACTAATTGACGTTTTGCGATTCATAGATCATACACCTATTAGCAGAAACGAACTTCTTGCTTCCATTATGAGAAGAATGAATTTCTGCGAGGAACGAGGTAGCGGTGTGGACAGAGCATTGCATCAATGCGAACTGTACCAACTTCCGGCACCTGATTTTATCAAGGATGATTTTAGTACGAAGGTCGTCATGTTTGCTCCTTTGACACTTCGTCAAATGAACAAAGATGATAAAATCAGAGCTTGTTATCAACATTGCTGTTTAAAATATGTAGCTGGAGAGAAAATGACGAATGAAAGTTTAAGAGGTCGATTGGAAATTACTGATACGAATTATTCAACTGCTTCACGTATTATTTCGGATACTATTGCTGCTAATTTGATACGATTAGATGATAAGAATAAATCTAGAAAATATGCTCAATACGTCCCAATATGGTCATAATCTTATGTGACGGCAGAGTGATTAAATAACCAATTTTTCATCGTATTTGACTGAAAATCAATCATATTCTTATGTGATAGTTATGTGATTATATATAGTGTACCTCATCCATTAAAGCAGAAAATCGAGAAAAGTACTCCTCTCTTTCGTTCTATAAAATGTCCAAAGATTTGTCCAAAGAATTGGTATGCCTGATGTCCTGACACCTGCACAACGCCACCGCTGCATGTCGCATATACGCAGCAAGGCGACCAAGCCGGAAATAACGGTCCGGAAATGGCTGTGGGCGCACGGATACCGGTACAGGCTGAACGTGAAGAGCGTGCCGGGCAAGCCGGATATAGTGATGCGGAGATACAGAACGGCTATTTTCGTCAACGGCTGTTTCTGGCACGGACATGAGGGATGCAGACAGTTCGTACTGCCCAAGACCAACACCGCCTTCTGGCAGGCGAAGATAGACCGCAACCGCGAACGGGACCGACAGAACTACCAATTACTGCTTGACGCCGGTTGGCAGGTAATCGTCATCTGGGCATGCAACCTCACCAAAGACAAAACAGAACCCACCATGCAGCAAGTTGCCGTCTTCCTCAACCGCAATTTTCTTGCTCTTGCAAAAAAAAAAGAAAAAAAGTTGCTTTTAAGGTGATAGATTTCAGGTCTTTTTTGACTTATATATGGAGGAGTATATAAAACACGAATCTATTAACAATAAACACAAAGGATAACACATGGCTAATAAAAAATCATCAAAAGAAATAACTATTCGCAGTTCGGCTGCTGAATATCTAACTTTTGTTAGTGCCATCGGCGACCAACCGCAAAGCGTAGAATTGCGCTATGAAGACGAAAACATCTGGCTTACACAACGCCTAATGGCGGAATTATATGGTGTTGATGTGCGCACAATAAATGACCATATTCAAAAGGTATATAACGACCACGAATTGGAAGAGGAGGCAACTATCCGTAATTTTCGGATAGTTCAAACTGAAGGCACCCGACAAGTGACGCGTGAAGTGAAACATTATAGCCTGCAAATGATTATAGCCGTGGGTTTTAAGGTAAATAACGAGCGCGCTGTACAGTTCC
>OCVV011338312.1_pt1 | contig 12371 bp, 10 predicted proteins | sample 1539721 | NCBI WGS metagenome assembly OCVV01 (sample SAMN02144230, study PRJEB22623) | gut metagenome | biome: sheep rumen | host: Ovis aries | place: New Zealand | reverse complement strand
ATCGCATCCATCGAACCGGTGGTGGCTACACTGAACGGCATATTCTTCTTTGGAGAAAGCCTTTCTGTGGGAACGGGGATCGGAATCCTTCTGGTTCTCGGAGGGATCGTGATCTGTAATACGGGAAAGAAGAGTTAGTTTTATCAAACCAAATGACAAAAAGCGCATTTCGTCGCTTGACTTAAGGCTTTTTACACTTTATACTATATAAGGTTTTTACGAATCGTGATCTGTCCGTAGAACAGGGCATCCGCCTCACGGATGACCGGTATGGCGCGGGACGGATTTCAATATTTAAAGAAAAGAGGTACAAGAGATCATGGCAGTAGTTGACCTGAGCAAGTACGGCATTACAGACGTACAGGAAATCATTCACAATCCTTCTTTCGAGGATCTTTACAATTTCGAGATGGATCCTTCTCTGGAGGGCTTTGACAAGGGTGTCGAGACAGAACTCGGCGCAGTAAATGTTATGACAGGTGTTTACACCGGCCGTTCCCCCAAAGACAAGTTCATCGTTATGGATGAGAACTCCAAGGACACCGTATGGTGGAATACACCGGAGTATCCGAACGACAACCATGAAGCTTCTCAGGAAGCATGGGCTGCAGTTAAGGAGATCGCAAAGAAGGAGCTGTCCGGTAAGAAGCTTTTCGTTGTAGATGCTTTCTGCGGTGCAAATGAAGATACTCGTATGGCTGTCCGCTTCATCATGGAAGTTGCATGGCAGGCACATTTCATCAAGAACATGTTCATCCAGCCGACTGCTGAGGAGCTGGAGAAGTTCGAGCCGGATTTCGTGGTTTACAACGCATCCAAGGCTAAGGTAGAGAACTATAAGGAGCTGGGTCTCAATTCCGAGACAGCAGTTGTCTTCAACATCACAAGCCGTGAGCAGGTTATCATCAACACATGGTACGGCGGAGAGATGAAGAAGGGTATGTTCTCCATGATGAACTACTATCTGCCGCTGAAGGGCATCGCTTCCATGCACTGCTCCGCAAATACGGATATGGAAGGCAAGAACACAGCTATCTTCTTCGGTCTGTCCGGTACAGGTAAGACCACTCTTTCCACAGATCCGAAGCGTCTCCTCATCGGTGATGACGAGCATGGCTGGGATGATAACGGCGTCTTCAACTTCGAGGGCGGCTGCTATGCAAAGGTTATCAACCTTTCCAAGGAAAATGAGCCGGACATCTACAATGCCATTACACGTGACGCTCTTCTTGAGAACGTTACCGTAGATGCAGCAGGCAAGATCGATTTCGATGATAAGAGCGTAACGGAGAATACACGTGTATCCTATCCCATCGAGCACATCACAAATATCGCAAAGAAGGTGAACGGAAAGTCTTCCGGACCGGATGCCGAGAATGTGATCTTCCTGTCCGCTGACGCTTTCGGCGTACTTCCGCCGGTATCCATCCTGACACCGGAGCAGACACAGTACTACTTCCTGTCCGGATTTACTGCAAAGCTTGCAGGTACGGAGCGTGGTATCACAGAGCCCACACCGACCTTCTCCGCTTGCTTCGGCCAGGCATTCCTGGAGCTGCATCCCACAAAGTACGGCGAAGAGCTGGTTAAGAAGATGCAGAAGAACGGTGCCAAGGCTTACCTTGTAAATACAGGATGGAACGGAACCGGAAAGCGTATCTCCATTCCGGATACCCGTGGTATCATCGATGCGATCCTGAACGGTGACATCAAGAATGCTCCGACCAAGAAGATCCCGTTCTTCGATTTCGAAGTACCGACAGAGCTTCCGGGTGTTTCCACAGAGATCCTTGATCCCCGTGACACCTATGCAGATGCTGCAGAGTGGGAAGAGAAGGCAAAGGATCTGGCAGGACGTTTCATCAAGAACTTCAAGAAGTATGAGACAAATGAAGCAGGCAAGGCCCTGGTAGCAGCAGGCCCGAAGCTTGACTGATCGAAAGATCCCATAAAGAGAGAAAGCTGTATCGCCCGATATGCGATGCAGCTTTTTCTTGTCATGGCACGGAAAAAGAGGGAGCGTCAGGTTTGACAGACAGGGACTCCCGTCCTATACTGTTGACCTGTCGGAGGTAGAAGAGCAGATCATGGAGGAAAGAGAAGGATTTAATAATCGGCTTGGTTTTATCCTGGTCAGTGCAGGATGTGCCATAGGGATCGGAAATGTCTGGCGTTTTCCTTATATGGTAGGAGAGAACGGCGGTGCTGTTTTTGTTCTTTTTTATCTGATCTTCCTGGTACTTATGGGAGTGCCCGTGCTTACCATGGAACTGGCTGTGGGCCGTGCCAGCGGCTTAACGGTCATGCAGGGGATGAAGAAGCTGGAGAAGCCGGGCCATAAATGGCATATGCATGGATGGGTCTGCGTGATCGGTTCGGCCCTGCTCATGATGTATTATACAACCGTGTCAGGCTGGATGCTGGCATATTTCTGGAAATTCCTGAAAGGGGATTTTGAAAATATCGGAGAGGACGAGATCGGGAAAAGCTTTGACCGTCTGACCGGGGATACCGGAATGATGCTGATCTTCGTGGCCATCGTAGTCGTATTGGGATTTCTGGTCCTTAGCTTCGGAGTACAGAAAGGACTGGAAGCAGTCAATAAATTCATGATGATCGGACTCTTCGGACTGATCCTGGCATTGGTGGTGAACAGTATCCTGCTGAAGGGCAGCGGGGAAGGGATAAAGTTTTATCTTCTTCCGGATTTCGAAAGGGCAGCTGCCAGCGGGTGGACAAATGTGATCTCGCAGTCCATGACCCAGGCCTTCTTTACCCTCAGCGTGGGGATCGGAACCATGGAAATCTTCGGCAGTTACATGAATAAGGACCATTCGCTTACGGGAGAATCCATCCGTATCATCGGGCTGGATACCTTTGTAGCACTGATGGCGGGACTTATCATTTTCCCGGCATGCTTCTCCTACGGTGTGGAACCGGATCAGGGTCCTTCTCTGATCTTTGAAACTCTTCCCAGGATCTTCGTGGATATGGAAGGAGGCAGGATCTGGGGAGCGCTGTTCTTCCTCTTTATGGTCTTCGCCAGCTTCTCCACGGTCACTGCGGTATGTGAGAATCTGGTCCGCACATTTATGGACAATCTCGGTTGGTCAAGGATCCGGTCTGTCATAGCGAATTTCTTCCTGATCCTGTTCGGCAGTGTGCCCTGTGTTCTGGGGTTCAGTATCTGGAAGGATGTGGAAGTGGGAGGCATGAATGTTCTCTCCCTGGAGGATTTTATCGTAAGCAATATCCTGCTTCCCGGCGGATCGCTGGTATTTGCGTGCTTCTGCTGCTGGAAGTTCGGATGGGGTGCGGAGAAATATCTGGAAGAGACAAATACGGGAAAGGGGATCAGAATGTCCCCAAAACTGATCCCCTACTTTAAATATGTATTACCGCTTCTGATCCTCTTTATTCTGATCAAAAGTATTTTTCAATAAGCTTTCACCCGGAGTAAACGGTTAAAGCACCCGGATCCCTCCGTATTTCCGGATCTTTAATACCATACAGGAGCCCTCTCCGAAGAGTGCATCCATGGCTGTACGATAGGTGTCGGTCTTGTCCTCGGGGACGAAGGCCTGGATGGTTCCGGCAAAGCCGCCGCCATGAACACGGACGACACCTGTGTCCATCAGGCTGATATCTCCGGAGGACAGCCCCAGAACGGATTCACTGACAGCAAGAGCTATGGACATGTTCTGATGCCCGATGTCATGTGTCGTATATACATTTTGAAGAAATTTATAGGACGAATCACCTGAAGCCCTTACGGCCCGCAGGAAGGAACGGATATCGCCGGTTCGAAGTGCAGTGGACTCTGCCTCGACCCGGCGGTTTTCTTCATAGAAATGCAGGGCGCGGAGCACCGGCCGGTCTCCCAGCTTTGCACGGAGTTCCGGGATGGCGCGGAGCATTTCCTCTTCGGGAACCTCCCGGAGGACGTTCTTTCCGAAGTGCGAAGCAACCGCCTTCATTTCCGCGGGGACGGCCGCGTAGTCCGCAGTCAGATCCGCGTGGGATCCCTTGGTGTCGGTGATGCAGAGGCGGTAGCCGGCCCGGTCCAGGTCGAAGTCGATCCGTTCGATCCTTGGCTCCTCCGGATCCTCGAAGTCCATGTGGCACAGGCTTCCTACGGAACAGGCCATCTGATCCATCAGACCGCAGGGCTTTCCGAAGTAGACGTTCTCCGCGTATTGTCCGATCTTTGCGATGGTTATGTCATCGCAGGCCATTTCATTGTAAAGCCCGTTCAGGATCGCTCCGATCAGAGTCTCGAACGCAGCGGAAGAGGAGAGACCGGAACCACCCAGGACCTCACTCGTGATATAGGCTTTGAAGCCGCCGACCTTGTATCCCCTTGCTGCAAATCCGGCAGCCACACCCCGGATCAGACCGGCAGTGGTGCCTTCCTCTTCCGGAAGAGGTGAAAGCGAAGATGGGTTCTCCGGAAGGACCAGTCGGATCTCGGGATATCCGGCGGATACGACCCGGATCTCCGGATCCTCCGATGGCGTTGCAACAGCGATGGCATCGTCATTGATGGACGCGGCAAGTACCTCTCCGTGCTGGTGATCGGTGTGGTTCCCTCCGATCTCCGTTCTGCCGGGGGCGCTGAAGATCCCGGCCGGGAGATCCCCGTAGAGTGAGCGAAAGGAGTTCAGGGCATCCAGGTACCGTGCCACTTCTCCATTGATCCTCGACGGTTCACGGTAGATATCCAGCAGCTTCGTCCGGAATTCTTCCGACTCTATGGTTTTCTGTAAGGTGGCGATTGTCTGCATAGGGTGTCCTCCGTATTCTGTTTGTTTATTTCTGACATATCTGATGCAACTATATCACGGATTCGTAGAAAAGTTAATCCTGATCCTGCATTTTATTGTACACATTGGTGAAAGTGTATAGTTTGTAATTTCATTTTTGTAGTGAATTTATACGAATATCATTGTGCAGAATGTAGATTTGTTTATGCAAATGTGATACAATACTGTTAGGTAGGTGTGCCTGTCTGAAAGGGCGGGCAAAGACATGAGATCATGATAGAACAGAAAGGAGGAAGAAGGTATGCCGGTACATATACAAACCTGTGGACTTGTACTCGATATATTGTTGATCTATTTCTTCCTCCGGCATGAAACCGTAGGGCTCTTCAGCGAGCGGATCTTCCGTCTTGCTCTTGTGGTCAATACGGTTTGTGTGATTCTTGATATTCTTTCCATATTCGGGATCATTCTTCATGATGTTCTTCCGGAATTTGTGGTACTGGGAGTGTGCAAACTCTATCTTGTATCGCTTCTCGGCTGTGCATTTATCGGATTCCTGTACACCAGCAATGATGTGCAGCATCTTCGTGAAGACGAGGTGTTCAATCGCGTCATCCGTATCATCTGCGGACTCGGAGCGTTCTTTATCCTGGTTTTACCCATCAATTATTATCATGAAGGCAATATCGTTTACTCCTATGGATTGTCAACGGGAGCGACCTATATCTTTGCACCCGTATTCATCGTCGGATCCCTGATCATGACTTTTACCCACGGAAGGTATATGAATGCAGGCAGAAGAAATGTGATCCGTGCCTGGATGTCTCTGGAGATCCTTGCGGCAACGCTGCAGTTCATCTTCCCGCAGCTCCTTCTGGTGGGCTTCGGTTCCTCCATGGGACTCTTCATCCTCTATTGTGAGCTGGAAAGCCCGGAGGTGTATCTGGACCGCGCGACAGGTGTCTTCTCCTCGGATACACTGATCCTCTATCTGAGGCAGATGTTCGTGGAGAGCAGAAAGTTCGTGGGGATCATGATCTGCACGGAAGATGACTGGAAGATGGATAATGAGCAGGAGACCAGGATCCTCCTGGAGATCACCGAATATCTGCATTCCTTCGGAAAGGCAAAACTGTTCCGGTATTCGGGAAATGATTTCATGCTGATCTATGATAGTGAGGAACATGAGAAGGATCAGATAGAGAGTGCCATCAATCTGGATGTGATCAAGGAACGGTTCCAGAAGCCGTTTGCCGGAAATATGACCATTGACGCCAAGTTCCTCTATATCCCGGATGCGCAGATCGCTACGGATTATGACGAATATCTGGAGATCTGCAGGATCAATAAGGATGAGATGGACAGGAACGAGACCAGCAGGCTTCTGGATGATAAGGCAGCGAGCGATATCCGTCAGCAGAGATGGGTCAAGGGAGAGATCGTAAGTGCACTTGCCGAGGACCGGGTGCAGGTACATTTTCAACCAATCTGGTCCATTGAGGAGCAGAGGTTTGTATCAGCGGAAGCACTGGCCAGGATCGTCAGTTCGGAAGGCAAGCTGATCATGCCCGGACTCTTCATTCCGGTGGCGGAGGAGTATGGTCTGATCGATCAGATCGGGGAAAGAGTATTCGAGATCACCTGTCGGACCTTCCGCGAGAAGGCATTGAGAGACATGGGTATTGAGTACCTGGAGGTGAATCTTTCGGTAGCACAGTGTGAGAACAGAAAGCTTTCGGAGATCTACAATAAGATCATGGAAAAGGAAGAGATCGAACCGGCCATGATCAATCTGGAGATCACGGAAAGCTCTACTTTGCATTACAGAAATATACTGCTCGAGAATATGAATGCCCTGGGGCGGATGGGCTGCAGCTTCTCGCTGGATGACTTCGGTACCGGTGAGAGCAACCTGAACTATATCGTAGACATGCCGGTTCAGATCGTAAAGTTTGACCGTTCCATGGTACAGGATTACTTCGTGAATGAAAGGGCGAAGACCGTCATGCGCGCTACGGTTTCCATGATCAAGGAGATCGGGCTGAAGATCGTGGCGGAGGGAGTCGAAACCAAGGAACAACTTGACGCAATGGAGGAATTGGGTGTAGATTATATCCAGGGTTATTACTTCTCCAAGCCACTTGCTGAGAAGGATTTCCTGAATTTCCTCACAGTTAAAAATCAGGTTGCATGACCGAAGTAAGGAGTAAGAAGTGGAACAGCAGAATAATATTCTACAGGAAGAGTTTGACGAATCCCAGGAGATCATAGGGAAACTGTCAGGCTACTACGATTCGAAGGTCGTAGGTCAGAGAATGATGAAATTTGCACTGGTGGCAGCTGTTATGGCAGACGGACACATCCTTGTGGAGTCCGTGCCGGGTCTCGCGAAGACCACAGCTGCCAAGGCCATTTCCGATGCAGTGGCCGGGAAGTTCTCCCGGATCCAGTGTACGCCGGATCTCCTTCCCAGTGATATCATAGGTACGCAGATCTATAATCAGTCTTCCGGACGGTTCGAGACGATCCTCGGACCGGTCTTTGCGAATTTCGTCCTGCTGGACGAGATCAACCGCTCCAGCGCCAAGACACAGAGTGCCATGCTGGAGGCCATGCAGGAACGGCATGTCACCATCGGCGGTGTGACATATGAGATGCCGGAGGACGTGTTCATCGTTATCGCAACCCAGAACCCCATCGAGCAGGAGGGAACCTACCTTTTGTCCGAGGCGCAGACGGATCGTTTCCTGATCAAGGAGAAGATCACCTATCCTTCGCCCGAGGAGGAGGCCGAGATCCTGAACCGCATCGAGAGCGGGGCTATGGAGAAGTCTCCTGCGGTCCTTACGATCCAGGATGTGGACCGGTTGCAGGCGATCACAGAGAAAGTCTATGTGGATCCTTCCATAAAGAAATATATCTCCTACATCGTAGATGCCACAAGACATGTGGATACGGTGCTTCCGGAGGAACTTGCACGGTACGTACGTATGGGTGCAAGCCCCCGTGCGTCCATCGCATTCCTTAAGATCGCGAAGGCAGTTGCCCTTCTGTACGGACGCACCTACGTAACTCCGGATGACGTGAAGGCGCTCCGGCATCAGGTGCTGCGTCACAGGGTGGAGCTGAACTATGCGGCTATAGCGGATGATGTCTCCGTAGAGACCATCATTGATAAGATTTTCGGCAGCATACGTACACCGTAAGGCAGGAGATACGGATATGGATTACGATTTTCTGTCCAGGATCAGGGCAAATCTGACACTCTATTCCAAAAAGAAAACTGCAAATCTGCTGGACGGAGGATTCCGCTCGATCTTTCGGGGGCGGAGTCTTGATTTTGATGACCTGAGAGAGTATACCTATGGTGACAATGTCCGTGATATCGACTGGAAATCATCCTCCAAGACGGGGAAGACCCTGGTCCGGCGCTATATCGCCGAGCGTAAGCACAATATCCTTCTGGTTGGAGATTCCGGTACCAAGATGGTTGCCGATACCCGGAGCGGAGAACCCAAGGAGAGGCTGGCTGTTATGACGCTGGGCTCTTTGGCATATCTGGCAAACCGGCACGGGGATGATTTTGCGGTACTTATGAACCGTGGAAAGGGAATGGATTTCAGCTTCTTTAAATCGGGAGAAGTCCATTTTGAACGGATCGTGAGACGATATGAGACCACCATCGGACAGTCCCACAGAAAGGATCTCGGGGCACTGTTAAACTATGTGGCGGATCATTTCCGTAGACGGATGCTGATCTTCGTGGTGACGGATATGGAGGGAGTGTCCCATATCGATGACCGTCTGCTGAAGAAGCTGACGGTACAGAGCGATGTGATGATCCTCGTTATATCGGATGCGTATCTCACGGGAGATAATGCCTACGATGTGGAGGAACGTGATTATGAGCCGGATTTCCTGCAGAGATCCAAACGCCTCGGGCGGCTGGAGCGGCAGGAGAGAGAGGCAAGACGCGCGGAGTTTGAAATACTCTGCAAGCGATATGAGGTCGGATATACGGTGATCGACAGGGAAAATGAGATGATCGACCGTATCGCCGAGCTGTTGGAAGAACACAAGGGAGCATAAGGGATGGTTACATCAGTTGAATTACAAGATCCAATGTCATACTATCTCTTCTGGCTGATCATGGTGATCCTTGCGGTGGTAGTGGCATTCTTCCTGCAGCTCTTCTTCCGGATCCGGCTGAAGGACCGGTTGAGGAGAAAGAGAGAGAAGACGCCGAAGGTACATCCGCCGAAGAAGAAACCCCTGCCTGTGCTGAAGTGGGAATATCTGCAAAGGCTTGATCATCTGGAGCGGGGGATCCATGCCGGGGCCTATGACAAGCGTACTGCTTATCAGGAGCTTTCCATGCTGATCCGTTCCTTTGTGACGGACGCAACGGGGATCAAAGTGCAGAACTTCTCCCTGCTGGAGATCCGAAGAGTCGGTATTCCGGGGCTGACAGCTCTGGTACAGGAGTATTATGAGCCGGAATTCGCACGGCAGTCCATGGCGGACATCCGTGCATCCCTGTTCCGGACCAGAAAGGCGATTGAATTATGGAGTTGAAATATCCCATATTTCTCTATATAGGAATCCCCGTGATCATCGCGGGGCTGGTCGCCATGCACATTTTCTTCAAAAAGAGGAAGTACAACGGAGGAAAGCGTGTGGCCAACACCCGTTTCTTCCGCCGCCTCAGTGAATACGAAGGACAGAAACGGCTGCGGCAGGTGCTGGCGGTGGTGCTGGAGGTCTGCATGATCGGGAGTCTGATCGCGATGCTTTTCCTTGCGGCGCGGCCCTATCGGACGGAAACCACCCGCAATGGCGTGAAGAAGAGGGATATCTTCCTGTGCATGGATGTATCCTATTCCATCTGTTATCTGAATTATGATCTGGTAGACAGTCTGGAGAAGGTTGTGGCAGGTCTGAAGGGAGACCGTTTCGGCATCCTGATCTTCAATACATCCTCCGTACTGTATGTACCCATGACGGATGATTATGATTTTATCTGTCAGAAGTTGGATTCCCTAAAGGAATATTTCCTGATGCAGCAGAAGTATCAGGATATGGATATCAATTACGATGAGGATTTTTCGAAGATGCGGGAGATCCTGGATTATTATGATGCGGGAACGCTGGTGAATAACTATACGAAGGGAAGCTCCCTCATCGGAGAGGGACTTGCCAGCTGCGTTTACAGCTTCCCGAGACTGGACGGGGAGGAACGAACGCGCCTGATCATCATGGCGACGGATAATGCGGAGATGTCTCTGTCCACACCGCTTGTCGAGCTGGACGGGGCGATCGATCTCTGCCTGAAGAATCATATCAAGATCTTCGGTCTTTTCCCGGATCAGGAGACCTATGATAAGGGCAATTACCGGGATTATTCGGCGGATATGAAGGCATTCAAGGAAGGCGTGGAACGGACGGAAGGAACCTTCTACCAGCAGTCCAAATCGCTCACCGTGGAGGACATCGTTGCCGATATACAGAGGCAGGAAGCCCTGGAGGTGGATGAACTGATCATAACGAAGGAGATCGATCAGCCGGAGGTATTTGCCGTGGCTCTTCTGGTCTTTCTGACTTTAGGCTTTGGAGCAGGAGTGGTACTGAGATCATGACGACGAACCCGATCCTATCAAACTACATCGTGATACCGGTTCTGGCAGTGGTACTGGCGGGCCTTCTTGTGACAGTCTTCCGGAGGCGCGATAAGATATGGAGCAAGCTCCTGTCCGTCCTGCGTCTGGTGCTGATCCTCGGTCTGGCTTTTATGATCAATCTCAGACCCTCGGTGAAGAGATACAATGCAAAGATCGAGCTGAAGAACATAGACGTACTCTTCGTAGTGGACACCACCATCAGTATGTGGGCGGAGGATTACGGAAGCGGTCAGGTCCGGATGGACGGGGTCCAGGAGACCTGTGATTATATCCTGCAGGAACTGGCAGGGAGCAATTTCGCGCTGATCCGGTTCGATAACCGTGCGCAGATCCTTGCGCCGTTTACCCAGGATTCCCGGAGTGTCTCGGATGCCTTCTCCACCATCAAGCAGCCGGATACCTACTATGCAAGGGGAAGCTCATTAAATGTTCCCGTTGCGGATATGAAGGAGCTCCTTATCTCCTCTTCCAAGAAGGAAGAGAGAAAGACGGTGGTCTTCTTCATCAGTGACGGAGAGATCACGGACAATTCCACGCTTCAGAGTTATGCCGAGCTGGAGCAGTATGTGGACGGCGGAGCGGTGCTGTCCTTCGGAACGAAGGAAGGCGGTAAGATGCAGGCAAGCTCCGGGTATTCGCGCAAGTATATACAGGATCCGGAAACCCGAAGTGACGCGATATCGAAGGTCAACGAGGAGAATCTGGAGAAGATCGCGAAGGATCTTCAGATCGGGTACATGAATGTCAGGTCGAAAGAGGATGTCATCGGAGAACTGGAATCCATCAAGAGCGGAAGCAGTATCCGTATGGAAGAGGCGGAAATGGTCACCTATGAGGATATCACCTGGATCCTCGGCATTGTGGGAGCCGCACTGATGATCTGGGAAGTGATATGCATCGTTCTTCAGCGGAAGCTGTAGTGAGGTAATGATATGGCGAAAAAAGATACGAAAGTAAAAAAGGTGAAGGATGCTCCCGGGAAGGAAGTAAAGAATGAGAAGACTGCATCTGCCCGGCCGAAGAAGCATCGCATCAAAAATGCGCGGCTCTTCATGTTCTGGATGGATCTGGCAGGTGTTCTTCTTCTGGCTTTCGCACTCTATATGGGGATCCGTTATTTCATGAATACGAAGTTCCTGTCGGCTTATAAGGCGGGGAATTACGAGACGGAGATCGAGGAGGATCTTACGAAGATGAACCTCATCGAAAGCTATCTGCCGTATTATAATCTCGGAAATGTGGCTTATAAGAACGGAGAGTATAACCGCGCCATCGCTTATTATAAGCAGGCGCTGGATAAGGAGCCGCCGAAATATAAGGAGTGCCCGATCCGTGTGAACCTGGCGCTGGCTATGATACAGAAGATCGATTTTAATGATCTTTCCACGGAGAAGAAGCTGCAGAATGCGATCCAGACCCTGAGAGCGGCCAGAGTCGTGCTGACTTCCCACGGCTGTGCGGATCCTGTGGGAGAGGACGGACATGACCCCGAGGCGGAGCAGCTGAAGAAGGACATCGATAAGATGCTGGAACAGCTGGAGAATCCGCCGGACCAGGATCAGGATCAAAACCAGGACCAGAATCAGAATCAGGATCAACAGGACCAGCAGGACCAGCAGGATCAGAATCAGAATCAGGATCAGCAGGAAACCGAGCAGGAACGTAAGCTCCGTGAGCAGCTGGAACAGCAGCAGAGGGAAGCTCTTCAGGAGCGTGCGGAGACCCAGCAGCAACAGGATGCCCAGAACCCACAGAATAATCCGGACCAGCAGCAACAGGATGGCGGTGGCGGCTGGAATTACGACGGAAAAACCTGGTAGGTGAGAGAAAAAGATAAGGATCTTTACCGATAAGATTCTTCGTCGCTAAAGCTCCTCAGAATGACATGAAGAAACGAAGCCCCGGACGAAACCGTCCGGGGCTGGTTTTT
>OCVV011145912.1_pt1 | contig 12372 bp, 26 predicted proteins | sample 1539721 | NCBI WGS metagenome assembly OCVV01 (sample SAMN02144230, study PRJEB22623) | gut metagenome | biome: sheep rumen | host: Ovis aries | place: New Zealand | reverse complement strand
GATTTTCAGTAGTATTTGTACATCAGCTCTGGCGCTGTCTCTTGTGATAAGATTGTTTAACGTTTGGGGTTTGATTCCCGCTCTGTCAGCAACTTCCTTTTGTGTCAGACCTCTATGCTTAATAATCTCTTCGAGTTTCTTGCCAACCGCCATAATATCATCTCCTTAAAAATAAAGTGTAATTTGATTATACCACAAATGCCGAAAAAATCAACTAAAAATCCACAATTGAAATGTAATTCGTTAATATGAACAATTAAATGCATCAGCTTTTGTTGACTTGTCCAAAAATCAACAAAAGCTGATTTTCTCTATTGACAAATCAGCTTTTGTGTAGTATTATATGTTCAGCAAACAACAAATGCTGATTTAATCATATTCAGAAGGGAGGGAAAAAGGATGTATAGCAATCTTATCGGTGTTATTGCAGTTCGCAAAATCTCCAAAGTTGACATAGCAAAGGCTATGGGAATCGACCGAAGCACTCTGGAAAACAAGCTGAGGGGAAAATCCGAATTCTCTATTTCAGAGATGTATTTTATTCAGCACAAGTTTTTCCCTGATGTTCAAAGAGAAAAGCTCTTTGAAAAGACGGAAGTAGTTTCCGCCTGACCGCAGCACAAACCCAGCACACCCGCGTGAGGGGGAAAGGAAGGAGGGAGAGAATGGAAAGAAAAGATCTCTTCATTGAAAAACTTGGAGAACTGCTCCGGGATTATTCGAGAGAAAAAATTAAAGGCTTTACTTATTATATAAGCGTAAGCGGAGACGGAGAAAACTTTGAAGAAATCCTCATTATAACATTTAACAGCGGATTTTCAAAGATAATTGATGTCACCAGAGACAACTGCCTGGCGATCATGCACGATGTTTACAAAGCGCTGGCAACAAAGAAACCGGAAAAATCCGCCTGACCGCGGGAGAAGGAGGGAGAAAGATGGCAACTTTTGAAGCAAAGTATTATGATCCTGATCTTGATCTTGACGAGGTAATGCTTATTGAAATCGACGAATGTATGGTCGGCAATACCTCAGACTGCGGTCTTTGGAGAGCAGCGGTTGAAAAATTCTTCAACGAGACCGAGGGGCACGACGATCTGATCGAGATGAAGATGATTTCGATGTGAAAAAGCACCCGGCAGGGGCAGGGTGCAGGAAGAAGGGGGGTGAAAAGGTATGGATGGCAAAGATATCTTATTACTTCGATGCCCGTTCTGCGGCGGCAAGGCGAAAATGGCGCCGGCGGCGTTTGAAAACGAAGACCTCGCACATAAATATGCGGACACGGTCGGGATACGATGCATCAAATGCGGCATATCAACACCGCCTCTAAAAAAAGAAGATGCTGTCGAGCTATGGAATTCGAGATACTCTTTCACGGAGATTTCGGACTGAGGCAAAAAGAAATGCACCCGGCGGGTGCGAACTGCGGGGTGCGCTAAACGATCATGAAAGCGAGGTGACCACAACGATCTACAAAGTGCTATATGCATTGTTTTTGATCTTAGACATTGTGTGTATTATCTTTGTAAAAAAGAAATACCCCGATTTAATCAGGGCATATCTTGTTTATGTGGCTGCATTTACAGCTTTGTACACAGCCCTTTGGAAAGCCGGTGGATATCCAGTGTTTATTTGGGATTAGCAACGCTGTCCGCAAGCTTCTTTGCTGCTTCAGGAAACAGCTTCTGGGCTTCATCGATCTCGCCTGTTCTTATTTTCTCGTATATCAAATCAAGATCGGCCCAAAGCTCCTTCGGAGCGTAAAGATATACAGAGCCCAAGGAAGCACCCATTTTGCCTTCATCATCATATTTCTGACCGGTGAGATACCGTCCGACATCTGACACATATCGGTTTACAGTATCTATCCTTTTCTCGGCAAACATTTCAATACGCTTCATTTTTGATGAATGTCTGTTGTTAATAACAGCTGTAACAATAGGCACGAATACCGTGCTTGCAGCTGTGATAATCGAAACAATGAAAGCAACTAATTCCATACTATCACCCCCCTTCCGAGAACATTATATCACGGGCAGGGGGAGAAAGCAAGACATAAGGAAAGCGAGGTGAGGGAAATGGAAGAAAACAAGCAGGTTTTTGTTGAACAGCTCGACAGCCTTATCAGACATCATACCCGGATCGGGAAATGTATCAAGGATATCCACTATGAAGTGTCGCTTGTGGCAGAGCGCGTGGACATAACATTCACCGATGGATATGTGAAGCGTATCGATGTCACGGCTGACAGCTGCTTAGCGATAATGCACGACGTTTACAAAGCGCTTATATGAAAGGAGCTGAGCCGCATGAATAAAAAGCTCAAAGCCGCCCGGGCGCTTACCGGGCTTACGCAGCAGCAGCTTGCAAAGAAGCTGCACAAGCCGCAGAGCTGGGTATCTTCCGTTGAAAACGGAGGGCTCGGGGATGCAAGGCTGATCGACGTCCTCCGGCTCTGCAAGGTCCTCGGGATCACGATCACAGAGATCACAGACGGGATATCCGCTTGAAGGAGGTGAAGAAGGTGACGATATGAGCAGAAAAAAACTTGAAACTCAACTTTTCAATATTGCCAGTGATGTAACTGCTCGCTCCATAAACGACTATTTTGAAGTTTTAGCAGGAATAGGGTGTAATTTTGACGAGATATACGAATGTATTGAGAAACTTGAGGGAAAAATCAAAAGGCTCGAAAAAGAAATCGAAACTTTGAAAGGAAGTGAGCAAAGTGAGTGATGAATCCAAAGCGGGCATCCTGACGATCGCCTGGAGCCTCGGCCTGCTGACCGGCGGCATCATCGGCGGAGCGGTGGGCGCAGTCATCGCCGTGACGGCAACGCTGATCTTCACCGGGACGCTTTACAGCTCGTGGCTGATCGAGCGGACAGAGCGCCGCCTCGCCCGCTACATAACCCACACCGGCGAGCAGATCGAGAAGGAACACAGGAGGTAAGTACATGATATCAATACAGATCGAGAATGACGGAGTTCATCTGACAGTCAAAAACGTAGAGCTTACGGACATTGCTGCGGGGGCGGTAATAGCCGTCGAGGCGATAGCGGTGTCGATCGAGCGGAGAGCCTGCGGGAGGATAACCTCCAGTGAGGCAATGCAGGAGATCGGCAGGGCGATCATCCGCAGAGCCGGAACTGACCGCGATACGATGGTGATCGATTTGAAAGCTCTCGGAAAGGAGCTGACCCAGTGAAAGCGTTAATCATAAACACCAGCGGGCATATCCGGAAGATAGAGCTGACGGGCGGGTATGATGAGCTGTGCAATGCAGTGCAGGGAACAGCAATGACCGCCTTTCAAGGAGAGGATTATCTTATCATTTCGTCTGCCGAGGCCGAGCAGAAGTCATACAACATCAATCACCGTGCCTCGGCGGCAGCGGGAGATAACATCTTCGGCCGTGTCGTGGTCATCGGATGCAAAGGAGAAGCGTGGTGCAATATATCACACCACAGGATAGACAGTTTCAGAGGAGTGAGATCATCATGGACGAAAATACACAGGGGCGGATCCGCACACTCCACTGCTCGTACAAGACGGTCAGTGAGATCGCGAAAGAAACAGGACTCGACAGCAGTATAGTTGCTTACGAGCTGGATGCTATGGGCTACCGCCCGCGTTATGAAAAAGAAAAGCCCGAGCCCAGCGAGTTCCTGGCGAAAAAGGCAAAAACAGCGGAAAAGGAAACAAAGCAGAAGTATCACAGAGCGACCGCTGATGAGCGGGACAGAATAATCAGCCTCCGCAAAGAAGGCAAGACCATACAGCAGATCGCCAACCTTCTGGGTGTGAAATACACAACTGTGGGCAGCGTCCTGCGCAGCCGGAAGGAAAAAGAAAAAGAGCCCGCACCGTCCGCCAACGATGCAAGCTCAGATACAGATGTAAAACCTGTCCATGATTATCATACCGCATTTTCAGAGTTTTGTCAAGAGGACGACAGGCTCATCAGTCGGCTTGAGACTTGGCTTGATGAGTTCATCAGTGAAGTATATAACTATCAGTCGGAGGAATGGCAGCACGGATATGACACCGGAGAGAAGCTGTCGGAGCTGCGAAGCCTTATCCGCAAGGCGAAAGGAGAACAGATATGAGTACAGAGATAGGGATCAACTACTATGAGCAGGCAAAAAAGAAGCTCAGCGAAAACCCCGTGGGGCTCGGCAGATATGAAGCTGTCATCTGCGAGCCGGTCCGCGAGTGCCTTTCTGATTTCTGCGAGCAGAACGATGAATTTGCACAGGCTGTCGCTCAGGGCGGCAGCTTTCACGACTGTCTGAAAGCCTGCGCCAAGGGCATAGGACAGGCCTGCTCTGATCTGGAGGTATATAAGCGGGCAGTTCAGTTCTATTTCAAAGGAGCCGATGTTCACATGAAGCTGACGGTCGATCTCGGCGACGGCGGCTTTTCCGATAACAAGAGTATCGGGCTGTCACTCGACAGTCTGCTTGATTTCTGAGGGAGGATTCAGGCATGGGATTTTTTGATAATACGGATTATTATTACCGCTACGCTGTGATCTCTCTTACGGGCGATGAAGAGCAAGTCATAAGGGACGAATATATGCCGCACTTTCTTTTCTACAGAAGAATAAAAAACGATGTGGACTTTTTCTGCACTTCCTGCACCGAAAGATACTTAGAGCATAAGAAAGTATTCTCCGGCGCATCAGCAGCGCTGCGTCATAAAGAGATAGGTGTTTGTCCGATGTGCGGAGAACAGGTTCAGTTCAGAGCTATGGGTCTTGGACGCAAGACATATCAGCATTGGGAGAATATCGTTCTGATCCGTGCAAAGAGTGAAAATGAGGTGCTTCTTGATTGTGTCGGGATACGGATGTTTTTCGAGGATGACGATATGATGCCTCTGCTCGAAGCGTTTCAGAAAAATCAGTATGTTCTCCGTCCTGGAGAGGTCAGGAGATATGCAAACAAATGGTGCTGGGCTGGCGGTTATGACTGGCAGGAGATCAAGAAGATAAGTGAGCCGAATTTCTATGCCCTCCCCTACGGATACGCAGATAATAGATACTTCATGGTTGGCGAAGGAAACCTTGACGGCACCTTTTTACGGTATGCATACAGATGCGTTGAAAGCCTTCCCGCTGAGACGGTATCTTATCTCTGCAAATTTGCACAGCATCCAAATCTCGAATATCTTATGCGGGGCGGCTTCGAGGAGATCGGCAAGGCAGTCACAAAGGGTGGCTGTGGGATATATATCAACTGGAAGTCAAACGATCTCAAAAAGATGCTGAGGCTCAGCAAGTCAGAATTGAAGCTGCTGCAAGGTTGCGAACCGGAGCAGTACCGCTGTTATATCGAGCTTCGCAGAAGGCTCAGGCTTGATCCGGATAAGGTGTTTGAATACTATCAGCATTTTGGCACAGTGAACTGCTTACGATATATATACAACATTAAAGAAAGGAGCGGGCTTGACGATAAGAGCATCATGAGCTATGTCCTTAAAACTGTAGAGAAAAGCAAGGGTCTGAGAGACGTTCAGGCGCTGGGAGATTACAGCGATTATATCGCCGAGTGCGTTCGGCTGAAATACGATCTGAAAGACCGGACCGTGCTCTTTCCGCGAGATTTGTATAAAGCTCATCAGCGCAACATAAGCGCATTAAAGGTACAGTCAAACCTTGAACTTGAAAGGAAAAGAGAAGAAGCTGACAAGCAAAGGAATTATCTCGCATACACAGATGAAAAGCGCGGCTTTACGGTACTTATTCCAACCTCGCTAACAGAGATAGTCACGGAAGGAAGAAGCCTTAATCATTGTGTAGGCGGCTATGCCGAACGCCATGCGAACGGAATGCTGCACATTCTGTTTCTCAGAAAGACCGACGCTCCAAATGTACCGTTTTACACAATGGAGGTTGACACCGAAGGCAGGCTTATTCAGTGTCGAGGCTACGCAAACAACGTCGTGAACAGAGGCGGCGTACCGAAGCCTCAGGAGATAAAGGATTTCGAGCAGGAGTATCAGCAATATCTCATAAAGGCGTTCAAGGAATTCAAAAAGAAAAAGCGTAAGAAGGAGAGGAAATCAGCATGAATGAGCTTATAGGCACGGAATATGAGCGGGCTTACACTCTGCACCGCCGCATCGTTATAAATGCTCAGACAGCGCAGGAATCTCTCTTTGAGGTCTGCAAAGGCCTCAAAGAGATGCGGGATACAGAACTCTTCAAAGAGCTCGGATATAAGAATTTTAAAGAGTATTCACAGGCAGAACTCGGTATGACAAGCCGCAACGCAAACCGCTATATTTCCATAGCAGAAATGATTGAAAAATCGGGGACATCGATGTCCCCAAATATCGGAACTACGCGACTTTATCTGCTTTCCACCCTTGCCGAAGAGGACAGAGAAAAGGTCGCCGAAAGCACCAATCTCGAAACTGTTTCTGTTCGTGATTTGCAAAAGAAAATTGACGAACTCAAAGCCGAGAAAGAGGCTTCCGACAAAAAAGCCGAGGAAGCCGAAGAACTGTCCGAGGAGGTCGAACTTCTTCGGGCGGAGATCAAGGAGCTGGAGGCTCGCCCTGTTGAGGTCGCAGTTGAGAAGGACCCCGAGGCTGAGAAAAAGCTCGCCAAGAAAGAAGAAGATCTCAAAAAGTTGAAAGAAAAACTGAAAAAGGCGCAGGATGAGCTTGCCAAAGAGAAAGCCACCGCCGCCGATGCTGTTCAGACCGCTCTCGATAAGCAGGCTGCCGACCACAAAGCCGAAACGGACAAGCTTTCCAAAGAAAAAGCTGAACTTGAACGGCAGCTTGCCGTAAAGCCCAAGGAAATCCGAGTAACAGTTGATGAAGACAAGGTCACGTTCAAGATCAAGCTCTCGACCGCTTACGAAGCACTTATGCCCGCTGCACAGTTCGCGGCTCAGTCCGGCAACGAGGAATTTAAAGCAAAGCTGCTGTCTCTTCTTGATGCCGCGAGGAAGGTCGTGGAGGGAAATGCCTGAAACAACATGCCGTGAATGCAGGCGTTTCCGCGTCTGCCTTGAGTCAAGCAGGTTATACCCCTGCACTATGTTTGAGAGGAGAAAAGATAATGATAACTCTCGAAGAAGCTATAAAAGCATGGAAAAGCAAAACGACCGTGATAAACGGACATCCAATGATCATAAATCCGATCAAATGCAGGATAGTGAGGATCGAGTACTTAGAGAAAGCGAACAGGCTGCTGCGGATCGTGCTGCTGCAGCCTCCCGGGAACAGCTATATTCGAGCTCTGCCGGAGCATATTTCCCTTGAATCTGAGAACATCGCAGAAAAACCCGTGATCGGGAAATTCAGTAAAGAGGTAAATGCAGCGCTCGAGGAACTCGAACGGATAAAAGCAGAGGGCTTTCAATTCAACGAATAAAGGAGTAATAATATATGAATATATTTACAGAGTCAAATAGGGTAAATGAAAGCGTTGCAAACAAACATTGGGAAGAGTGCCGACAGGTCGCACTCTACGACGATCAGCTTTCCAAAGCTATGAATCTTCTCAAGAAGATCAGCGAGGTGCATTATGTGGCGCTTCGTTCCGGGTGCAACGAGGTAAGCGCCGCGAGCGGAGCGCTGATGCACAGAGTACGTGATCTTGAATTGGAGATCAAAGCCAGCTGCACAGTTCCCGTTAACACCGACGTGACCGCTACCGAGCCTGTAAGGGACTATATAAATCATCCGCCGCATTATGAAACGGCAGGCATAGAATGCATAGATGCAATGAAGATCACCCAGGGAGACGATGCAGTCAAGGCTTTTTGCATCTGCAACGCCTTTAAATACCTCTGGCGCCACGACCGCAAGGGCGGCGCCGAGGACATCAAGAAAGCGATCTGGTATTTGAACAAGTATGTTGAATTGGAGGGAAAGCAGGAATGAAAATACAGAAAATAATGTCTCTGTTGAAGAAGTCAAAGAGGATATATCTTGCATACAAAGACGGTAAGCAATGGATCGGAGACGGTGCAGCCTTTTATGCGATCCATAATCTTCCCGAGCTCGACGAGGATATAATTTTAGCTATGTTAGACGTTCCGGAAGACAAGCGGAGCAGTTATACAGTCGAGACGATAGATTGGCTGCCGTTTTTCGATGAAGACTATAGCCGCGAACCAGCCGAGCAGGTCGGTGATACTTTATACACACATTACGGCAGAACACTTCAAGCTTTCTCCTTCGGTGACAGCTTTGTGTATATGATCGATATAAAATATCTGAAACCCATAGAAATTGACTTTTTCGGATACGGCACAGCATTCGTTTGCAAGAGTGAGAACGGAGAGGCAACAATTGTTATTAGAGACGGATTGGTATCTTTGGCAGTTGTTAAGCCGATCAGGATCGGCGCTGAGTTCATTGAGGAAATTAAAAGTCTGGCATCCAAATTCAAAGCGGAGGAGGCTGAGATTCATGATTGATATACCTAAAATAAGCAAAAAGGTGAATACTGACGATGACTTCGAGGATGCCATCACTACCGTCGCAGTCTTTCTCAAGCAGCTGATTGAAAAAGCCAAAAAAGAGAAAGGTCTGACCGAGGAATACATTACGGCATGCCTCTGCGCGATGCAGAACTACGCTCTTGGGATCATACCGGAGAGCTGAAAGGGGGGCAGACAATGCCGATATATATTGACGCTAAATTAGCCGAAAAGGCACTCACGATTATTATAGAAAAGTACGAAAAGCTGATACCTAATTGGTCGCCCAATGATATGCTTAGTTCTGGCAAGGATACGGCTATGAAATTCGGCTTCAAAGCAGACGGAGTTGAAAAGGCTTTGGAAATCATCAAAAGATTACCTGCGGCAGATGTCCAGCCAGTTAAACACGGTCGATGGATACCTTCTTCAAGGTATAAAGGAATTAAATGCTCCGAGTGCGGGCACATCGTACAAGACGATAATCCGAGACTGCCAAATCTCGAAAGACTTATGGAATACCACAAGTATTGCAGGTGCGGCGCAAAGATGGACGGAGGTACGAACGATGAAAATACTACTTGACCGCGACGAGGTTTGCAAAATCGTTGAAGAGGTTACGAATGAAGCCATAGAGAAGCATCACCATAAGAGCACTATCCAGAAGAGCATCATCTATGAGCTTTCCGTTCTGAAGCCTGCCGCTGCCGCGCCGATAGTCAGATGCAAGGACTGTGCCTTCGTAGATACCCTGGAATGCCGGCTGAACTACATCGACAAGCAGCGGCTGATCTTCACGAGCCGCGCACCGGATTGGTACTGTGCCGACGGCAGGCCGAAGGGTTGGGAGGATGAAATATGAGCTACAAACTTAAGCCCTGCCCGTTCTGCGGAGGGAAAGCTCGCTTCGGGCAGCGGCTGAATCTGGAGAAAGGCTGCAAGTTTGAAATATGGATATCCTGCACGACCTGCAAAGCAAGCACGGGACTGTCAACTGTGCGTGCAGAAGTGGTCAGAGCGTGGAACCGAAGAACGGAGGAGGAATGAACGATGTCAAACAATAACAACTCTCGAAACGGCGGGATAAGTTTCACGGGTCTTCTACAGATCGCGTTTATTGTTCTCAAACTCTGCGGCGTAATAAACTGGAGCTGGCTCTGGGTGCTCTCGCCGACCTGGATAACGATAGCAATTATTATAATAATTGTTCTTATCGCCTGCACAAGGAGGTAAAAATGAAAATCCAAATAACTCGAAAGGAATACACCGGTCTTCTGAACTATTTTTTAGATTTGAAAAGTAAACCCTGCATCGGCTGTGAGAACAATGACGGCTCTTGCTGCGGCTGCGAATCGGAGAAAGCCTGGTCAAAAACAATGGCGGGGTATAGCAACGAAGTAAAAAAACTCGCTAAAGTTCAGATCTTCGCCGTATACTTTGATAGTATTATAAAAGCGAGAGAGATCGATAACCGGATATATTTATTAAAAAGACAGCTTGATGATCTCCGTATCAGCTGCAAAGCGGCGCAGGAGGAATTCACAATCATTGAGGAGTGATTATATGAGTGGCGGTAGTAAGAATTATATATTTTGTGCCATAGAGAACGAACTCTGTGATCAGATGCATGATGAAGAGCTGAACGATCTGGTAAAGGATGTAGCGGAACTTGCTCACGATCTTGAATGGTGGACAAGCAGCGATATAAGCAGAGAGGCTTATCTGGAGACAGTGTCGAAATTCAAGAAGAAATGGTTCGAGTCTGACCGAACCGAACGGCTTAAAGGCTATGTAGATGCCAAGGTCGAACTACTGAGAAAGGAACTCTATACTCTGATAGGAAAAATTTGAAATGATTAAGCGGGCACTCGCATGAGCTGCCCGCAATGCCATATAAAGAAAACAGGCCCTCGAAGGGCGTTGAGGGTTTATAATGTATATTAACTGATGGACGGTGCGGAGGAGGTCAGGAATAATGAGAGGCAAATACCGAGAGATCAGAACAGAGTGCGGGAGTTATCTTGATGTTGATATCTTCCCTGTGCTCTATGACAACAGAGCGGGCTTGAAGCGCGGCAAGCGATATAAGCCGACAGCAGATACAATGCTGCGGTATAATCAGCGCAGAAGAGAGACCAGGATAGAAAGGCTGGTGCTGGAAAACTTTGAGGGGAACGGAGTGTTTTTCAATCCTTCGTTTGATTCTGCTCACTATCCTGCTGATGAGGAAGAGTGCAGGCGGATCACTCGGAACTTTTTGAGGAGATTAAGAACGTGGCGTAAAAAGAACGGTCTGCCGGAACTGAAATACATATACAAGATCGAGCGCGGGAAGAGAAGCGGCAGGCTTCACCTTCACACGATCCTCAATTGTGCTGATATGCCTCTTGGAATACTCGACAAGATCTGGGGCAAGGGATACTGTTACTCCTCTGCGCTCTCTTGTGATGCGGACGGATGCGCAGGGATAGCGAGATATTTTTGCAAGGGTAAGAACAAAGTCAATCGTGATCCCGAAGACGAAGATCTCGGCGAGGATATATCCAACTCCTGGATCCCGTCAAAAAACCTTGTTCAGCCTGCCGAGAGAAGGCGCGACGGCAGGATCACGAAAAGGCAGGCTATAAAGCTCTGTATTCTCGGAAACGATGCTAAGTCCGAATTTGAAAAGCTCTACGAGGGATATGATTTTGTTTACTGTAAGCCTCTTGTCAATGATATCAACGGCGGATATTATATCACGGCACGGCTCCGAAAACGACCGGCGAGAAAGAGAGGATGCGATGAACACCGAAGAAATTAGTCAGGCTATGGAATATTGCTATGAGATCAAGCCTGCACCATGCAGTGAGTGTCCGCTTTCCGAACTGTGTAAAACGATTGATGCTGATACACTCGGAGAGATATTTGCAGAAGCAATGAAAGAAGGGAGCAAGGATAATGACGTTTGAAGATTTCGAGAAGAAAGAAGCCTGGTTGAATAGAGCCTTTGAGCTGCGCAAGGAGCGGCCTTCTCTCGATGCTGAGTGGAGGGAACTCCAGCGCTTGAGAGATGCCTGCACCGATACCTCAGTCAAGATCGGAGGCACAAAGGTCGGATCGGGCAACAGTACAGAAAACAAGTATATTCGCTATGCTGCTGCATCCGATGAGTATTTCAAGCAGCTCAGCGCTGATCGCAATAGGTATTATCAGATTCGCGCAGAGATCAAGGCCGCGATCAGCGCTCTTCCCAACGGCGCAGAACGTGCAGTACTATATGCTCGCTTTATAAGATTCAAAAAGCTCTCTGAAATCGCCAAAATGACGCACTACTCAATATCTCATGTTAAGCGTCTCAAACAGCGTGGAATCGCGCATATATGTATAAAAGATGATACCTAATGATACCAAATGATACCTTTTGATACCTTGACAAAAAAATCGGGCTGTGTTAGTGTATAATCAGCAAGATTATGAGACAGGGGTCCGCACACTTCTGTTTTTCTATTTTGCTTCACACAGTAAAACAGCCAGCCTGGGCAAGGGTTGGCTGTTTTATTATAGATGCCGAGGTGGGATATATGCTTAGATCTTGTCACTACTGCGGGCGGATCCACAGCAAGAAGATGGACTGCATGCCAAAGATAAAGCTGATGCGCGAACGCGATGCAGTGCAGCGGGAACGCGAGGACGAGATCAGATCCTTCCGAAGCTCGGGAAGCTGGAGAAAGAAGGCAGAAGCGATCCGAAGCAGAGACAAAGGGCTCTGCCTGGTATGCAGGGCTGAACTCTCCAGGGTCGGGAAATGCACCGGCACACTGGTCGGAGCTGAGGTACATCACATCGTATCGCTGGCAAAAGACTTTGAGTTGAGGCTTGAGGATGACAATTTGATCACGCTCTGTCGGAAGCATCACGAGGAAGCAGAGGCTGAAGAGCTGGC
>OCVV011069964.1_pt1 | contig 12374 bp, 16 predicted proteins | sample 1539721 | NCBI WGS metagenome assembly OCVV01 (sample SAMN02144230, study PRJEB22623) | gut metagenome | biome: sheep rumen | host: Ovis aries | place: New Zealand | reverse complement strand
ATATAGCGTAGCGCGCATGCCCTCAAGATCTTCCCCAAACTATGTATCATTTGATTATAAACGATACAAAAATAATATAATGTATCGTATATTATGATTAATAATGTATGATACAAATATAATTTTATGTATCAATCTACAGATCATAGAGCATATAAATATTGGCTCTACAAATAGTAGAATTATATAAAATAATAACTCTACAAATTGTAGATAAACTCTACAAATTGTAGATAAAATTTTATTGACAAAACTATATTATTTTAATAATAATAAGGTTGACCGTAAAGTCTTAAAACTAAAAACAAGGAGATCTAGAAAAATGAAAAACTTAACAAGCAAACAAATTATTGATCTATTAAAGATCATGCGTGAGGAGGGACGCGACGACGTAATGTTATTAAACTTAACCTATATGTTACGTAGAGTTAATTATTATCAAACTAAAGACGATTTAGAATGCGTTTACGATAACTTATTAATTAATAATGAGATTATTACACCTGATAATATGTATGAATATGATATGTATAAAATCTGTAAAGATCGTTATAAAAATTATAAAATGGTATGTAATAAAATTTTAAATAAAGGCAAATATTTATTATTAAATTATTACTGTAACAAAGCAGGCGACGTCACATTATCATATTATTACTTAAGGGATAGTTTTATTTTCTTTGATCCTAACTATAATATTTTAGATAAATAAAGGGAGGATCAAACAGGTTAACGTTTAACCTTTAAAAGCGTAATTATATTAATAAAGGAGATTTAGAAAAATGAAAAACACAATTAACAGTACATCAAACAAAACAAAGAGAAAACATCTTGAATTGGCTTGTTATCGCTTACCTAACAAGAAAAGCGAAAGTAGAAATTATGTTTATGGGTGGGGTAAATGTACCAAAATGACTGACGTATATGCATTTATTGGGTGGATCGTAGAAAAAGCGTACTATAAGATCACATTTACTTATTTACAGTGTTATGAGTGGTATTTTAACACTTTTAAGGAGTGGAAAGAAAAAGTCAAAGAAAATGAAAATATTGTCGCTTGTTTTGAAATGGGCGACTATAGATATGAAGTCGTGCTTGAATATGTAGCACGATAAAGAGGATCAAACAGGTTATAATATGAATAATTTTGTAAAATATTATAGAGGTTGTAAAATAATCAGGCAGGGCGACTATTACGTCGCCTTTACTGAGCAAGATCTAAAAATAGATCAGAGTAAAATATTAATTCAAATACAAATAAAAATTGATAATTATATTAACAGTAAATTTATGGATATTAAATAAAGGAGGATCAAAACATGTTAAAAAGTATTGAAGAATTAAAACAGGAAAAACCGGTATATATTGTCTATTTAGGTTATGACGATCTAGGTTGTGACGTGACACTTGAATTTGAGAGTTTCGCACAGGCGAAAAAGTGCCTTATTAAATATATATCAAAATATAAGGAAGAAGTAGAGGAAAGCCCTCAAGATTATTATATTTCAATGTATTCAATAAGTGTTGATTAAAAGGAGGATCAAAACATGGCGCAGTTAACATTTACAGAATTAAATTACAATATAGCACGTAATAACAGGGATATTGAAAGCGATATTAATGAATTAATCAAACTTTTAAGTGACTTTGACGACAACGTCGTAAAAATTAAAAATTTACTGCTTGATATACGTATGTTAAAGAAAATTAATAAAGTTATGGAGGCAGATCTTAAAAATGGAAACTATTAGATCAATTAAAGACGTGACTTTAGATCAGTTGCGCACTATGTATAAACAATTATTAGAGCAAGTTAATGAACTTGAAGTGATCTTGCTTGAACAAGAAAACATGCAGGATCTAAATTTATCTAATTTTGTATCACCTTATACTGAACACATTTACTTAATTCAAAGATTTATTATTGAAGATAACCGTAAATATTTAGAAGATGCTTGTTTAAAATTGTATGAATATATTAAAGTATTAGATAAATTAACAGATCAAAAAGTGAAAAATTAAAAATTTACTATTGCAAAATATAAAGCAGTGATATATTATAAAAATAGGCAGTGAAATCTCCTATAATTCATACACTCACTGCTCAGGCGACGGTTTCCTTCCTTTGTTATCATTTTTCCGTCGCCCTTTCCTAAAACGACTATCTTAATGCTAGTTAGGTAACTGTCACAAGTCAGTGAAAACGTTGAGTGGGAAAGTACATAATAAGGAGGAAATAAAAATTATGTCAAAAACAACAATTCAATTATTTAAAAAGGTAATTAAAAAAGCAGACGGTAAAGGATCATTTGATACATACTTTGCAAAATATGGTGAAAACTTCGATAAATCGATTAAAGTAACATTAACAGAAGATACAAAAGACTTTATCAAACATAGCAAAGTTGAATTTCCATTAACATTTGATTTACTTACAGGTAAAGAGGCAGGTCAAGAATATGGTGAAGATTATTATTTTATCTGTAATCAAAAAGACAAAGACGGTGAAGTAGTTAAAGACAAAGACGGTAAGCCTTATAAGAAAATGGTTATTACACATATTGACGAAGTCAAGCATTTAGATTTACCTAAAGAATATTTAGAAGATTAATATAAATTGGGACTATTTAACTACTAGCGTTATTTAGTCCCTTTATTTTCAATAGGAGGCAATTATGTCTAAAAGTCAAAAACGACGTAATTATTTAGTTAAAACTAAATTAAAGACACGTTTAAAGGTTTCTAAAAAGCATAAACAACTTGCAAAAGTAAAACTATTTAGAAGTAATGGTATCGTGTCTAGAATGTCTAAAAAAGAAACAAAACAATATAATGAACTTTTACGTTATGGTGTGAACGTAACAGGAAAAAGGTTTCATGAATATTATACTAATTTAAGAAAAGCAAATAGAAAAGGATACCGTTTAAAAAAGGATACAAGTTATATAGGTAATATCCCTCATTATTCATTAAACGTTACTCCTCGAAATTTAGAAGAATTCACGCGTTATGAACGTACATTATCAAAAATTGTTAAAAGAAATTACAGATCAAGACAACAGAGTAAAACGTATAATAGATTTAAAAAGAATTTAAAAGACGTTTTCGGCAGTAAAGCAAATGATCTTATTAAACGTTTTAATTCATTAAGTGAGAATAATAAAAAAGAATTTTTTGAGAAAAATAAAGATTTAGAAGTTATCCGTTGGGGTAGCGCAGGTGCAGTTGAAAAAGTTATCAATTTACTTGATATGACTTTAGAAAAATTGGAAAGCAGATTAGATTTAATCGAAAGAAAATAAAAAAGGGAGGTTAGCACATGGCAAAGGCAAAAGTTTTTGTTATTGACTTTGAAACACGAAGTGCAAAAGAAGATTTAGAGAAAAATGAAACTTCGGTTTGGTTATGGGATATTTGTTCATGTGCAGATTTTTCACATAAACACGGTACAACGTTAGATACCTGTTTAGAGTATTTATCGACTTTAGGATCTGCGACAGTATATTCTCACAACCTAAAGTTTGACGGAAAATTTATTCTATGTTATTTAATCGAAAAAGGTTTCGTTTATGACGATAAATTAAAAGATAAAAATACCTTTAATACTTGTGTTGACGATATGTTAGTTTTCTATTCAATTAAAGTATGCCTTAAAACTAAAAAAGGTTTACGTATAGTTGAATTTAGGGACTCTACAAAGAAGATACAAGGTACAGTTGAAGATATTGCTATTGCATATAAATTACCTATTTTAAAAGGTAAAATTGATTATAAAATGTATCGTCCTTTAGGATATGAACCTACAGAAGAAGAAATAACTTATATTGAGCATGATACTGAAATTGTAGCACGTGTATTAAAAGATCAATATGCAGAGGGTATGACTCACATTACGTCTGCAAGTGATAGTTTTAACTTATATAAGACTTATTTAGGTAAAACAACATTTAAACAATTATATCCTGTTGTAGATATTGAAACTGATAATTATTTTCGTAAAGCATATAGAGGTGGAGTTGTTATCTGTAATCCTAAATTTAAAAATCAAGTATTATATAATGTTAAAGCGTATGACGTTAACTCAATGTATCCTGCAGTTATGTCTTTAGATTTATTACCTTATGGTATGCCTGTATATCATACAGGAAAACCTGTTAAAACAGAAGATTATCCTTTATATATCTGTCATTTTGAGGCCTGTATCAGTATTAAAAAAGGATACATGCCTACAGTACAGAGTCACAATTCATTTATGGGTAAACTCGAATATATTACAGATACAGAGGGACAAATGCACGACTTCTACATGTCTAACGTTGATTTTGAATTAATGGTAAAACATTATGATATATTAGATATTAAATATATTAGTTATTATTCATTTCATGGCAGTAGAAACTTATTTAAAGAATATATCTTACCTATTTATGAAGAAAAGAAACATAGTACAGGTGCTAAAAAGCAAAATGCTAAAATTAAGTTAAATTCATTGTATGGTAAATTTGCTATGTCGCCTGTACATATTAATAAAATGCCTTTTCTTGATAAAGATAATGACTTATGTTTCATGACGTTAGAAGAAACACAAAGTGATCCTATATATACTGCTATGGCAGTTTTTATCACTTCAAATGCGCATAAAAGATTATTTGATATGATAGATCCTAACGTTGAAAACTTTGCATATTGTGATACTGATAGTGTACATATTGTCGGTGATACCTATAATGATTTATGGATAGATCAAAACGAATTAGGTGCTTGTAAAATTGAGCATGATTTTGAAACCGTTAAATATATTGGTACTAAAGCATATATAGGTTTTGAAAGAACAGACAAAGGACTTCAAAAGTTAGTCAAATGTGCAGGTTTAACAGATTTAGGTAAGTTAGAGGCAACTATGGAAAACTTTAAGGTAGGTGCAGTATATGGAGGTAAATTAAGACCTAAAGCAGTTAAAGGAGGTGTTATTCTTGTAGAAACTAACTATACAATTAAAGAAAGATAAAATTGTACAAAAATCTAATAATGTGTTATAATTAAAGTATAAGGAGGAAATAAAACATGGAGTTAGAAGAATTAGAAAAGAAACTAAAAGAGGCCGAAGAAAAGGCCAAAGCAGAGGCAGAGGCAAGATCAAAGGCCGAAGAAGAAAAGGCACGTGCAGAAAAAGAACGTGACGAGGCAAATGCTATCATACGTCAAAAGGAAACAGAAGATAAAAAACCTGTTGATTTAGACGATTTGATAAAACAGGAGTTTATAGGAGGCACTAATTAATGGCAGTTATTAGTAAATTTTTAAATCCTGATACGAAGAAACCTATTACAAATGTAGAGGTTGTTCGTAAAATGGACAAGATCCTAACAAAATTAAAGAATTCTAATTTACCAAAAGATAAAATCGATTATGAAAAGTTAATCAATGGTGAAGAAGAAATTTATGAGTGGATCCATGAAGTCGCCTCGCTTGGTGATACAGAGGCACAAAAACGTATTGCCGAAACATTAATACCTATTAAATAAGGAGGACACATTATATGGCTTATACATTAAAAGCAAACAAATTTTTAGGTACATTATCTCAATTAATTACACGTATTGTAATGAACGACACTTTATCAGGTAGAGGTGTTGATAAATTACTTGCAGAGTGTGAGGGCGAAAGATTAGAACATGGTGGCGCTTTCGCAGTTAATTCTGCAGACTTACCTGCAGTTGAAGATTATGACGATACAATGTCACCTTTAACTAGAGTTAAACCTACTATTGATCAACAGTTTATCGAAATTACAGATTATAAAGTCGTACGTATTTCTGTCAACCGTTGGTTAACTGCAACTGCATTTTTAGACGCTTTATCACTTGCAGAATTTATGGGATATGTTATTACAACTTTACAGGGCGCTAAACGTTCATATATGTACAAATTGGTAGTTAACAAAATTGAAACATGGGCACCTGCTAGAGCAACACAAACACTTACTATTGATTTAATCGATACTTCAAGTATGACAGATCCTGTAAAAATTGAAAGCGCAAACGTCTTAAATGCAAAAACTATTGCTAAAAAGTTAATGAAACTTATTAGAGAATTTGACGCGCCTACAAAGAAGTTTAACGATTTAGGTTACGAAGAAATGATCGATCCTGCAAAAATGGACTTATTCATTAATTCAAAATTTGACGTTGACTTAATTGCAGATACTTATGCTACACTTTTCCACAGTGAAGAAATGAGAAAACAATACTTATGGAGTAAAGATATTGGTATCCCTGAGGATCAATTAACAGGTAACAATAAAGCAAACTATATTGGTTTACTTGCACATAAAGGTAAAATCACTTATGGTTACGGTTATGAAGTACAAACAAGTTTCTTCAACCCTGCAACTTTAGACGAAAATAACTTCTTACACTTCAATTACTATATTGACTCTGTAAAAGGTTTACCTGCAGTCAAAATCGTTGCTAATTACGTTTCTCAAGAATAACAGGAGGATAAATTATGCCTAGCAAATACATTTTAACTAACGTATGGTGGGATAACACATATACTAACGTAAGGTGCTTTGCTAGTAAAGAAGAACAAGCAGGGTACTTCGGTATACCTGCTTGTTTTAATTCTAGTAAAGAAATTAATTTTAACTTTCGTAAAACATTTAGGACAACACAGGTTGTTAAAAGTCCTAACAATAAACCTTTTGAAAACTTCAACTACAATTATTTAATCGTACAAGATAACAGATACGGTTTATCTAATAATTGTTTATTCTATTTTATTGTAGATTTTGATTTTGATAACGGTGGTGTCGTTGCTAACTTACAATTAGAATTAGATATATCACAAACATATCAATTTAATTATGGTTTGCATTATAAGAATTCATTTATTAGACGCGCACATTTAGATCGTTGGGTACGTAATGGTGAAGATTTATCATTTAACTTTAATGAAGATAGTTTATTAAACCTTAATGAACAAATTGACGCTAATCAAAGGTTAGTAAAAATTGAAACTCCTATTATCACTAAAGACTGCAACCTTAACAACGTTAATGAAACTATTACTAAATGGCTCAATGATAACATTAAAGCATGGGAGTACGTTTATTTAGATCATAATCACGATTTTGTATATTTAAAAAATTTAGGTGGAAATACTGACTCTTTAAAAAATCTTAAATTATACATTACTGATTATAAGTCATTATCTACATGCGCACCTCTTTATAAAGGATCTAAAAAGATTTATGTTACGTATTATGATCGTATTGGTACATTAAAAAAGACTCCATTATTAAATGAAAGTATACGTGCTTTAAAAAGTATGAATAACGATAATGAATATATTTTTAAAGACGAATATTCTGCAGTATGTCCTTTTAATGAAATTGATTTTACACGATTAAGTATTGATAGCGACGGAAACCTTATTTATAATGCTAATGATAACTTTTATAATACGTTAGCAGGAGTAGACGATACAATGTTCGGTAATTCTGTAGTATTAAAAAATCAAAGTTTATCCGGTTCACATTTACCTGATTATATGTTTATTACAGTAGAATATGCTACTTCAAATACTACTGAAATATTATCATTATTATATTTTGTACCTAAAATGCCTAAATATTATATCAGTACTGATTTAAGTACAAACATTACAAGATCTGCGATAGTTGATAATATTAGACACATGAACTTTGAACCTAAATTAAAGTTATCTAACTTCTGTCACATAGAGGTTGATTTAGCAGGTAATCAAACATATACTTATTCATATAATACTTTAATGGCACAAGCACCTGTTTCATATTTTGAAATTACAAAACATTTATCACCGTCGATCTCACTTGAAATGATTAAATATTATCCTAGATTTAGCAATATTTATACAGAAACAAGCAATAAAGATATTGGTGGTTTAATATCAAATGAAGATAATACTTTACCTTTAATTAATTCTGCTTATAGTACATATCTCGCTAATAATAAAAATGCTTGGTTACAACAGGTAGGTATTAAATCTATTACAGATACATTTAATGCAGTTAGAGGTGGACAGATCGCAGGTATTAATCCTTTAGTAAGTTTAGTTACAGGTGAAAAAGCATTAACAGATATTGCAGGTAATATTGTTAATTATTCTTTATCAATGGATAACTTAAAGAATAGTCCGTCAAATATTAATAATGCAAGTGGAGGTATCTTATTATCACTTAATAATCATGATCTACAACCTCGTATTAAATATTATGACGCTATAAATTGTGATAAACAGGCTATCTTTGATTATTTATACGAATATGGATATATTGTTAATAGAATTGGTGAGATTAACGATTATAAACACGTTAGACACTATTTCAACTATATTCAAGCAGACGTAGACGTTGTCTATTGTGATAACTATTTCTTAAACAATGAAGTTAAGGAAAAAGTTAAAGAAATTTATAAAAACGGTGTTCGTTTTTGGTGGGTAGAAATGCCTACATTTGATCATAATTTAGAAAATTATGAAGAAAATTTATTGGAGGACTTATAAAATGAGTAAAAAATCAAAAATTAGAGAAAATATTGGTAATGCTACAATGCAAGCATTATTAAAAGAAGTAGGTGTCCGTAATGATAAAGTTACTTTTGAATTCATGCAAAGTGTTGAGTCTGCTAAAAGTGAATATGAAAAAATGCTTTTAGATCTTGATTATCAACAGGTTGCAGGACGTTATCGTTGGGAGGGCTTACCTGATTATATTACTTCATGGCAAATTGAAAACATGCTATATTACAGGGGATCATTAATTGGTTTCTTCAATGGTGGTGAATTAATTTTATTACCGTATGCAACACAGGGAGGTATTAACGTTTATGGTTTACCTACAAAAATTAAACCTCTTGCATATAATGGTGGTGCAGTTGAAACTGAAAAAGCATACGCTAATGGACTTGAATTAATCGTAGACTCTCATGGTGGTTTAAATACCTCTAAAGCGAAAAAAGGCGCTTTATTATTTGATAGACTTCCTATGTTTAAATCAGGATATAACATATCATATTACATGCTAACACGAAAGTTACGTAGTGATATGGCCGAAATACTTGCACGTATTAAAAACAATATTAAAAATGCAGATAAGAAAATCGTATTTTATTGCGATAGTGAGGCCGAAAAAACTGCTTTTTATAACGCTATTAGTGAAAGTTATACTGCAGACGATCCGTTTATTGTTATGGTACGTAATTCTGCAACTGAACGTGCAGGACTTACAAGTGAACCTTTACATACTGACGTACAACTTCAAGCACAAGAATTATTTGAGAGTTTTCAATCTTTAAACAACTTACGTTGTCAAATTGAGGGTATCGGTTCCGGTGACGTTTTCGAGAAAAAAGAACGTAAAATTACAGGTGAACTTAATGGACAAGAAGAACAAACTGCTATTTGTAAAGACGTAGGTTTATACATGAGAAAATTATTCATTACACAATTAGCAATTTTATATCCTGAATATAAAGATATTGTTAATAAAATCACTGTGTATAGAGTAGAAAATGAGGACGAAAAATGTTATAATAATGATAGTAAGGAGGACGAAAATAATGAGTTACAGAACAAGTGATCCTACATTTTATAATCATAATAAAACGTTTTACTTTAGGTACTTTTTTCCGGTTTATAGTGACGAAAGCGACGTCAACTTTGAAAAGTTTTTGTCAACTATCGAGGTACCAAAAATTAATCAAGATACAAAAACTTTTGAATATGGCTTGTTTGACGTTGATAATCACACGTTTATATGCAAACATATCTATTATGCTCTTAAACGCGAGTATTATAATACCGACGTATTATTTTCCACTCCTGAAGAATTCATGGACGCTTTTGCGAACAAGTTTGTCGATATGTACTTACGTATCGAAAAACAAATGAATTATATCTCAAAAATTTATAATCTTACAGACGACGAAATTACACTTGTTAATAAATCTATTAACAACGCGTCTAACAATGATAACGAAATAATTGAGTCTACAGAAGATCCTTTAAATTTTATCTCCTCACAAATTTACAACATAAATTGGAGCGATAAATTAACTGCCTATTTAAAAGCGATCGATAGTATGCCTGAATTAAAAGTTAGCGAAATCATTGAACATTTCCGTCCACTATTCAATAACATTTATAATAAGGAGGTTTATTATTATGAAGATTAAATCTGTTATTAATGTTAGTGAAACTGCTATTAATATCTTTGGTATAGCGTTAGGTATTAATATCACACTTGAAGATATGTATAATATCTTGGGTATTGTGGTATTGGCTCTTAACGTTATCATGATCTTATGGAGGGGTATTTACAAATGTATTGATAATATCAAGAATAAGAAAAATATGGAAAAGGCGTTAGTAGAGGCTCAAAACACTATCACACAATTAGAAAATCTTATCCCTAAAAATCAGGATACACGTGCAGAGTTAACTGCCGAACAAATCAAACAAATTCAAGAATATAAAAAACGTTGACTAACAGGAGGTTATTATAATATGGCAACATTAAATGATTTAGGTTTATTATCTTTACCTGCACAGGTACAGGAAAATAAAAATAATATTCAAACAATTTTAAATAAAAATTATGTAACAACTGCAGATTTAAACACTGCTTTATCTAGTTACGTAACTTCAACTTCATTATCTAACACACTCAATAATTATGTTACTTCAACTTCATTATCTAACACACTCAATAATTATGTTACTTCAAGTGCATTAACAACTGCTCTTGCAAGTTATGTTACTAATACAACATATACTACAGGTATGAATTCAAAACAGGATAAATTAGTATCAGGTACTAATATCAAAACAATTAATGGTAATTCAATTTTAGGTAATGGTAATATTGTTATTTCGTCAAGTCAGGGCGCTTATAGACACAGAATTACTATTGACGGTAAAATCAATAATAAATCAATTCAAATTTATTTTGATATGACTTTACCTACAAATGCAGTAATTACAACTATACCTGATTTAGCACAATTAATTAAATATGGTACAACTGCGCTTACATGGTATCGTGACGAAAGCGATCCTGAAGATGAACACGATTATTATTACTCAACTATCTTACGTTATGACGATCAGTACAGTTTATTCAATGCCTCACTTTTAGGTTATGTTAATTCTTCATTTAGTGAAGAACAAGTTGTAACTGTTAATAGAATTTACGACAACATTTTATAATTTTACTTTGTGCTAACAGGCGAAGTGATAACGGATATGCTTTTAGGTATCATGCAAACGTTGACGAAACGGATATTTAAAAGGATCGTCGGCAGACCTTATCCCACTTGCCTGTGGCCGACACTTTATTTTTAGGAGATCCTATGAGAAAACAACTTTATTTATCTAATAATCACTTAATGTCTTATGGTTGTCACGTTATGGCCGAAATCGGCGCACGTGGTATCGGTAAAACATATAATAAAAAGAAATATGTACTTAAACAGTTTATTTTCAAAGGTAGAGTATTTGCATGGCTACGTGATAATGAAAATGCACTGAAAGAAGTAATGGATAATAATGGCGCTAAATGGTTCAAAGACGTTATTAAGGATCCATGTATCAACAAACATTTAAAAGACGCTAAAATAGTCTTAAAAGACGGTATTTTAACAATTAATGGTAAACTTGCAGGTTACTTTATGGCTTGTTCAACATTTTATAAACTTAAAGGTAATGATTATCAGGATATTGATATTATCGTATACGACGAGTTTATTGCAGAAAAGACTCAAGCAATTAGAGGTAATCGTGCATGGGAGTTTCAAAATATGCTTGAAACTATTGGACGTTTAAGAAAAGACTTTAAAGTATTTCTTACTGCTAACGCGTTAGACAGAGGCGACGAACTTTTAAATTACCTTTTAGGTAATATTAAATTAACAGGTTTTGGCTATTACGTAGATCATAAAAGATCTGTAGTTGTACACTATGCAGAAAACAGTCCTGCATACGTCGAACAAAAGAAACAGAGTATCGCAGGTAGACTTGCTTTAGGCACTATCTTCGAGGATAACTTAATCAACAATGTATTTACTTCGACAAAGGTTAACTTGTTCGATAGAAAACCTAAAGGTACTTTCCTATTAGCAATATTTAGAGATAGTTTAGGACGTCGTATACGTATTGATATAGGCGAAGATAACGCGTACTGCTCTATTGATAAAAACGAGTTAGCAAATAAAGATAAACACTTCGTTACGGATATTAGTTTAGTAAACATTGATTATGCTTTAGCAAGTAATGACTTAATCAATGGTGTTGTAAGACTTGCAGGTACAGGACACATGTACTTCGATAGCGAA
>OCVV011115723.1_pt1 | contig 12376 bp, 1 predicted proteins | sample 1539721 | NCBI WGS metagenome assembly OCVV01 (sample SAMN02144230, study PRJEB22623) | gut metagenome | biome: sheep rumen | host: Ovis aries | place: New Zealand | reverse complement strand
CATGTTAATAATTTAAAAATATAAAACTAAAATTGATAAATTAAATTTAATAAATCAAATAAATTTTATTTAATAAATCAAATAAATTATATTTAATAATTAATATAATAATTTCTTTAATTAAATGTCTGATATCATTTTATTTTATTCCAAAGGAAATTCAGCAGAAACAAAGTCAAAAACAAATAAAAAGTCAAATTCAGAATTTAAATCAGAATATAATAAAGCTATTAAAGAATATACAAAATTAAAATGTGAATACTCAAAACAAAAAAAATTAATCGTAATTAAATTATTAAATTATTTATTAATATTAATTTTATTAAATCCAATATTTTCTAAAAATACAATATCTTTGGAATTGAGTGGAAAAGAAAATAATAATTATATGCCCATATTAAATAAAGAGCATATTGGAGAACCAAAATTTATATACCTAGATAATAATATAGCAAATGAAAATTTAATATTAAAAGAAGGAAATTATATTAAATTTAAATGCAATAATGATATATGTAAAATCAAATTAAAATGGGAAGAAAACGAAGATAAGCCAGAAAATGTAATGGAAAATACTCAATTAATTAATGAAAACTTTTCACCAGAAATATTAAAATTTCATGATGAAATGTTCAAAGATTGTTCGACAATAATATCCATTGATTTTTCTGATTATCAAACAAATGATATAATATCAATGTCTCATATGTTTGATTCATGTTTATCATTACAAAATATAACAGGTTTAATATTAAATAAAGTGAATGATTTTTCATACTCATTTTATAATTGTTATTCATTAAAAGATATAACTATAGCTTTTAATAAAGAATCAGTAGAAAATAGAAATATGAAATTTTCTTTTGCTAATTGCTTTGATTTGGAAACAATAATTTTTAAAAGTTCTTATGTAATATATATTGATAATATGAATTCTATGTTTTATGAATGTTCTTCATTAACAAGTATAAATTTGAATAATTTTAATACTGAGAAAGCAAATGATATGAGTTATTCTTTTTATAATTGCAAAAGTCTTCAAACATTAGATTTAAGCTCATTTACAACTTTGAAAGTTACAAATATGGAATATATGTTTTATAATTGCTATTCATTAACAAATATTATAATTAACAATTTTAATGTTCAAAAATTAATAAATATGTCATATATGTTTTATAATTGTCATTCTCTTATTAATATCAATTTAAAAAAATTTACACACACAGAAAATTTAGAAAATATGGCATATAGTTTTACTAATTGCTCTTCTATTGAAAGTTTAGATTTAACAAATTTTAAAACTAATAAATTAGTTGATATGGATTCTTTATTTTTAAATTGTTCATCAATGAAAGAATTCAAATTTTCTCAAAATTTTGACGTTAGTGAAGTTACAAATATGAATTATTTGTTCAAGAATTGTAAATCTTTAGAATCACTTGATTTAAGTAATTTCATAACCTCAAAAGTTAATAGTATGATTGAAATATTTTATTCATGTTCTTCTTTGGTAAGTTTATTAATACCTAAATTTGATACAAGTTTAATAACTAATTTGAAAAATATGTTTTATAATTGTCAAAATTTAAAAAGTTTAGATCTATCTTCCTTCAATACCCCTTTAGTTCAAGATTTCTCTTATATGTTTAAAAATTGTAAAAATTTATCTACATTAAAAATTTCTGAAAATTTTGTATCAAATAATGTTGAATATATGAATTCAATGTTTGAATTTTGTTCTTCTTTGGTTTCTTTAGATTTAACACAATTTGTTACATCTTCTGTTGTCAATATGAGTTGTATGTTTAATCATTGTTCAAATTTATCTAATTTAGATATAGATATAAATAATTTTAAAACAAATGAAGTAAAAGATATGAGTTATATGTTTAATGATTGTCAAAAATTAACAAGCCTTGATTTATCTTTATTTAATACAAAAAAGGTGAAAAATATGAATTATATGTTTAATCAATGCAATGAATTAAAAGAATTACATATAAATTCTATTGATACTTTAGATATTTCCATATTTACTAATTGTGAAATGTCAGAATCTAAATTTATCATTTGTAATCAAACGGGGCAATTAAATACTTATTCAAATATAATTTCTATAGACAATATGGAATATTTTTTCTATGATTGTAAGTTTTTAGAAGCCCAAGAATCAGCCGACTCTGATACTATCTCTATATTTTCTAATTGCAAAACTCTAAATAATTTAAATATTTTTAACTTTTCATTTGAAAATGTTGAAACACTAGATGGTATGTTTAAAAATTGTATATTATTGACTTCTATAGAATTACAAAAATTAAATGCTCCAAAATGCAAAACTGCTAAAGAAATGTTTTATAATTGTCAATCAGTAAAAGATTTAAATTTAAGTGATTTTACAGGCGAAAATATTATTAATATATCATTTTTATTTTACAATTGTATTTCTTTAGAAAATTTAAATTTAGATAATTTCAAGGGTTCATTAGTTCAAGATTCTTCATATATGTTTTGTAATTGTAAAAGTTTATCAAGCATTGACTTAAATTCATTTAAATCAAATAGAGTAATAAAGGCAAATAATATGTTTGAATCTTGCGTTAAGATGGAACAAATTGAATTTATAAATGATCTTCTTTTAAGCGAAACTAATTCAATGTTTTCCCAATGTTCATTATTAAAATATTTGAATCTTTCAAAAATATCTTTTTCATCTATTTCGAATATGAGTTATATGTTTTATGGATGCAAAAATTTAATTTCAATAGAATTTAATAAATGCATGAACAATAATAATAATAATGGTAAAGAAATTAATATGAATTCGATGTTTTATGATTGCCAGCATTTACAATCATTAGATTTTAATGGATTTGTTGATTATACTAATAATGCTATAGATATGGGAAATATGTTTACAAATTGCTTAATATTAGCATCTTTAGATTTAACAAATTTTAAAACAGCAAAAGTAAAAAATATGGAATCAATGTTTTTAAATTGTAAAAAATTAAAATCGTTAGATTTAAGTTCATTCGAAGTAACAAAAGTTGAAAATATGAAAAATATGTTCAAAAGTTGTAGTTTATTAGTATCATTAAATTTATCTAATTTTGAAACTAAATCTTTAACTAAAATGGAACAAATGTTTTATGATTGTTCATCCTTGTTATCTTTAGATATAATTAATTTTGATACTTCTAAAGTTAAACAAATGGATTATATGTTTTATAATTGCAAAAAGTTAAGTAGTTTAAATCTTTTATTTTCATTTAAAAATGTTTTAACATTAGATGGTATGTTTAAAAATTGTATATCATTGACTTCAATAGAATTACAAAAATTATATGCTCCAAAATGCCAAAGTGCTTCAGAAATGTTTTACGATTGTCGATTGGTAAAAGATTTAAATTTAAATGATTTTATAGGTGAAAAAATTAATAATGTATCATTATTATTTTGTGGTTGTGTTTCATTAGAAAACTTAAATTTAAAAAATTTCAAAGGTACATTAGTTCAAGATTCTTCATATATGTTTTATAATTGCAAAAGTTTAACAAGTATTGATTTAAGTTCTTTCCAATCATTAGAAAATTTAAAAGTAAATAATATGTTTCAATCATGTTTAAATTTACAAAAAATTGAATTTATAAATAATCTTTGTCTCAGTGAATCTTATTCAATGTTTTACCAATGTTCATCATTGAAATATTTGGATCTTTCAAAAATTACTTTTAATAATACATCTAGAATGGATAATATGTTCTATGGATGCATAAATTTAACTTCAATAGAATTTAATAAAAAAATAAATAATAATAAAAATATTAATATGAATTCAATGTTTTATGATTGTGAATCTTTAAAATCACTAGATTTTAATGGATTTTATACAGATGTTAACAATATGAATAAAATGTTTTATAATTGTCAGTCTATTACAAGTATTAATTTAGGTAATTTGAACACAATTCGGGTTACATTAATGAATTCAACTTTTTTTAATTGCAAAGAATTAACTTATTTAGATTTACAACAGTTTAGAACTGATAATTCTCAAGATATGGGATATATGTTTGCAAATTGTTTAAAATTAACATCTTTAGATTTAAGACAATTTGATGTCTCAAAAGTTAAAAGTATGAAAAGTATGTTTGAAAATTGTAATTCTTTAAAAACATTAAATAATAATTTTGGAACTTCTATAGTTACAAATTTAAATTCAATGTTTTCTGAATGTAATTCATTAAATAATTTAAATTTAAAAAATTTTAATGCTCCATATGCAATTGATATGTGTAGAATGTTTTATAGATGTTCATCTTTGACTTCATTAGATATATCAAATTTAAAAGTATCTAATGTAAGAGATATGAGTTATATGTTTAAACAATGCTCTAATTTAACATCATTAGATTTATCTAATTTTGAAACTAAATCTTTAATTAAAATGGAACAATTATTTTATGAATGTTCTTCCTTATTATCTTTAGATATAAGTAAATTTATAACTAATAAAATAACTAATATGAGTAGTTTATTTTATGGATGTAGTTCCTTAAAGAGTTTAGATTTATCAAAATTTGAAGATTCTAATGTGAAACAAATGGATTATATGTTTTATAATTGCACAAATTTAAGTAGTCTAAATATTTTATTTTCATTTGAAAATGTGGAAACATTAGATGGAATGTTTAAAAATTGTATGTCATTGACTTCAATAGAATTACAGAAATTAAATGCTACAAATTGCAAAAGTGTAACGGAAATGTTTTATAATTGTCAATCAGTATTAGATTTAAATTTAAATGATTTTACCTGTGAATATCCTAGTAATGTATCATCTTTATTTTTTAATTGTAGTTCATTAGAAAATTTAAATTTAGATAATTTCAAAGGTACCTTAATTGAAGATTCTTCATATATGTTTTATAATTGTAAAAGATTAACAAGTATTGAATTAAATTCACTTGAATCCAATAAAACCATAAAAGCAAATAATATGCTTGAATTATGTTTAAATTTATCTCAAATTCAATTTATAAATAATCTTTATATATCCGAATCTAATTCAATGTTTTCCCAATGTTCATCTTTGAAAAACTTAGATCTTTCAAATATTGAATTTACCAATACTTCTAATATGAGTTATATGTTCTATGGATGCACAGATTTAATTTCAATAAAATTTAATAAAAATATAAATAATTATAAAGAAATTAATATGAATTCAATGTTCTACAATTGCAAATCTTTACAAGAATTAAATTTCAATGGATTTACTGCTAATGTTAATAATATGTCTAAAATGTTTTATAATTGTCAATCTATTTCAAATATTAATTTAGGTAATTTTAATACATTTCAAGCTGAATCAATGAATTCAATGTTCTATAATTGCAAAAATTTAAATATTTTAAATTTAAACGGATTTTTAACTGATAATGTTCAAGATATGGGATATATGTTTTCAAATTGTTTAAAATTAGCATCTTTAGATTTAATGAAATTTAATACTGTAAATGTAACAAATATGGAATCGATGTTTCTCAATTGTGCAAAGTTAACATCTTTAGATTTAAGACAATTTGATGTATCAAAAGTTAAAAATATGAAAAGCATGTTTGAAAATTGTAATTCTTTAAAAACATTAAATAATAATTTTGGAACTTCTATTGTTACAAATTTAAATTCAATGTTTTCTGAATGTAATTCATTAAATAATTTAAATTTAAAAAATTTTAATGCTCCAAATGCAAATGATATGGGTAAAATGTTTTATAGATGTTCATCTTTGACTTCATTAGATATATCTAATTTACAAGTATCAAAAGTTAAAGATATGAGTTATATGTTTAAACAATGTTATAATTTAGAATCATTAAATTTATCCAATTTTGAAACTAATTCTTTGACTAAAATTAATCAAATGTTTTATGATTGTTCATCCTTATTATCTTTAGATATAAGTAAATTTATAACTAATAAAATAACTAATATGAGTAGCTTATTTTATGGATGTAGTTCCTTAAAGAGTTTAGATTTATCTAATTTTGATACTGCTAATGTGGAACAAATGGATTATATGTTTTATGAATGCGAAAATTTGAAATTTTTGGATTTATCTAAATTTAATACTGGGAAAGTTAATAATATGGATAGTATGTTTTGTTCCTGTTCTTCTCTTACATCTTTGGACTTAAGTAATTTTAATACAAAAAATGTTATAAGTATTGACCGAATGTTTAAAAAATGTAGTTCAATAAAAGTTTTAGATTTTAGTAGTTTTGATACTTCTAATATTAAAAGTATGATCGAATTTCTTCGAGAGTGTTGGTCTTTAACGAGTCTAACATTATTTAATTTTAAAAGGTTCCATTTTACAAATTTATCAGGAATGTTTTATGATTGTTCAAATTTAGAATTTTTTGATATAACTGGTGATGAACTTATTTTAGTAAATGATATGTCTTATATGTTTTACAATTGTAGAAATTTATCAAATTTGACTTTGAAAAATTTTGATACAGAAAATGTAATAAATACAAGATATATGTTTTTTAATTGCTCTTCACTTAGTTCATTAGATCTTTCATATTTCCCAATGCGTAATATTCTTGATATGAATCATATGTTTTATAATTGCAGTTCAATAAAATCATTGAATTTAATACAATTTTACACTCAAAACGTTATAAATATGAGCTATTTATTTTATAATTGTAATTCAATGAGTTCTTTATATTTAACTAATTTCGATACTCGCTCTGTCTTAGATATGAGTCATATGTTTTATAATTGCAGTTCTTTAAAATCTTTAGATTTAAATAATTTTAAAACTGAAAAAGTTATTGATATGAGTTATTTATTTTTTAATTGTTCTTCTTTATTATCACTTAATTTAGAAACATTTTCGACCTCGTTGACGAAAAAAATGGAGTATTTATTTAATGGATGTTCTTCTTTGGCCAATTTGCGATATAATAAAAATTTATTTAAAACAAATTTAGTAAATGATATGAGTAATATGTTTGCTTATTGTGAAAAATTGACTTCGATAGATGTATCAGGGTTTGATACGAATAATGTCACAAATATGAATTCGATGTTTAAAAATTGTAAAGAAATTAAAATATTAGATATAAAAAATTTTGTTACTTCGAATGTAAAAAATATGGGACATTTATTTGAATCTTGTCGTAATATGCTCACACTTGAATTTGATATAAATAATTTCATCACGGAAAATGTCGAAAATATGGAATATATGTTTAGTAAATGCGAAAAATTAAATAATATTAATATATCCCAATTTAATACATCTCAATCAACCAATATGAGAAATATGTTCGAATCCTGTGAATCTTTAACAAATTTAGATATAAGTAAATTCGACACTTCGAAAGTGACAAATATGGCATCAATGTTTCATAATTGTAGAAAAATTGAAAATCTCGATATATTAAATTTCGAAACTTTTTTAGTTGTTGATATGAGTAATATGTTTTCATCATGTCCAAAATTAATTTCGTTAGATTTAAACAATTTTGACACGGCAAAAGTGACCAATATGGAAGGAATGTTCAGTAATTGTCAATCATTTAAAGAATTAAATATATCAAAATTTGTTGTTTCTTCAGTGACAAAAATGAATAAGATGTTTGAATTTTGTTCTCATTTGACTTCAATATATTTTAATAATTTCGACACAAATAAAGTTACTGATATGAGTTTTATGTTTTTTGAATGTTCAGAATTAAAAAGTATTGATATTTCCGGATTTAAAACGCAAAATGTTATTGATATGGATTTTATTTTTTATGGATGTAGAACATTAACATCTCTTAATTTATATAATTTTATTACTCGGAAATTAGTAAATATGAATTCAATGTTCCAGGATTGTTTTGCACTTCGAGATTTAAATATAAATAATTTCAATACAAGCCTAGTAAGAAAAATAAATCGTTTATTTTATAATTGCAAATCATTAAGTTCAATTAATCTCGAGATATTTAATAATTCAAAAATTAATCAAATGGATGAAATATTTTATGGTTGTGCTTCTTTAACTTCTATATCTTTAATTTATATCAATACGTCCGAAGTAACAAATATGAAAAATTTATTTGCTAAATGCAGTTCTTTGATAAGCTTAGATTTATCGGATAATTTTGATACTTCTAAAGTGACTAATATGGATTCAATGTTTCGCGATTGTTCTTCTTTAAAAAATTTAAATATTCATCCTTCTTTTTTTAATACTTCAAATGTAATTAATATGGAATATATGTTTTATGGCTGTTCTTCCCTATCTTATATTAATACAACAAATTTTGATACACATAATGTTTTTAATATGGGATATATGTTTTCCCATTGTTTTTCATTGAATAATTTAGATATATCAAATTTCGATACTTCGAATGTTATTAATATGGAATCAATGTTTGAAAATTGTTCGTCTTTATTATATCTAGATTTAACTAATATGAAAACATCCCAAGTTAAAATCATGAAAGCCATGTTTAGAGGATGTAGATTAATTTCTAGTTTAAATTTTGAAAATTTTAATTTTTTCAATGTGGAAAATATTGAATATATGTTTGAGGGATGCTCGAATCTTACTATTTTGAATTTAATTAGTAATTCGAGTTCAATCAAAATTAAAAATATGGAAGGTTTATTTTCCGGATGTGCTTCTTTAATTTCGATTGATTTATCTAATTTTGATACTTCTTTTGTTACAAGTATGAATTCTATGTTTAATGGATGTGTAAAATTGACTTCTTTAAATTTAATAAATTTTAAAACACATAATGTACATGATATGAAATTTATGTTTAAAAATTGTTTATCTCTTACATCATTAGATTTATCAAGATTTGTCACTAGTAAAGTTACAAATATGGAAGGATTATTTTCTGAATGTGCTTCATTGATTAAATTAGATATAAATAATTTTATTATTAAAAATGTGGAAAAAATGGCGTATATGTTTTACGGATGTAAATTATTAATTTCATTGAAATTACCCAATTCAGGTTTAAATGAATTGTCCGTTAAAAATATATCACATATGTTCTCGGAATGTTCCTCCTTGAATTATTTAGATTTATCCAAATTTGATACTTCCAAAGTTACATGTATGGATTATCTGCTTTCTGGTTGTAAATTTTTAACCTCGTTGAATTTGAATAATTTAAAGACACAAAATGTATTTAATATGGAATATATGTTTGAGGGATGTTCTTCATTAAAGCAAATAAATTTGGGAAGTTTCGATACTAAAAATGTTAAATTTATGAATGGGATGTTTTATGGCTGTGAAAGTTTAGAAGAATTAAATATATCTAATTTTAATACTTCTTTAGTAGAAAAAATGAGTTTTATGTTTTATCGAATGAAATCAATAAAAGCATTATATATTCCGAATTTCATAACATCAAAAGTTGAATATATGAGTTATATGTTCCAAGGATGCGAATCTCTTTCTTCGCTTATTATATCCAATTTTGACGTTTCTAAAATAAAAAATTTTGATGGGATGTTTTATGGCTGTTCTAAATTAATATTTTTAAACATATCTAATTTTAAACCAAAAAATGCATTAACAATGAATGAAATGTTTTATGGCTGTAGTTCTTTAACTGCTTTAGATATATCAAATTTTAATACTTCTTTAATAACTTTATATAAGAGTATTTTTTTCGGATGCAAGTCTTTAACGAGTTTAGACCTTTCGAAATTTGAAACGTCTTTAGTTACTTCAATGGAATATTTATTCTTTGGTTGCTCATCTTTACAAAAAATTTCCTTATCAAATTTTAACACAAGTGGTGTAACTAGTTTTGCCCATATGTTCGAAGGATGCTCCTCTTTAATATATTTAGATCTCGAGAATTTCGATACTACAAAAGCCGAATCAATGGAGTATATGTTTAATGGCTGCTCTTCTTTAATAAATTTAAATATAAAATCTTTTAATACTTCATCAGTAATAAATATGGCTCATATGTTTGAAAAATGCACTTCATTAACAACTCTGGATTTATCCAGCTTTAAAACGACTCTTACTGAAAATATTGAAAATATGTTTGCATATGATTCTAATTTAGTATATGTTAACTTTGAAAATTACGAAGAAAGTAATATGAAAAAAATGGATAATATATTTAAAGGAACTTTATCAAATATGGTTTTTTGTTTCAATGAATCAACCTCGGATAAATTAACGCAATTAGTCCAAAAAAAAACTTGCTCAGAAATTGATTGTTCATCTAATTGGGACAAAAGTCGAAAAATAATAGTCGCATCTCTTAATAAATGTGTAGAGAAATGTCCAGATGAATTTTTGTTTTTATTCGAATATAAATGCTATAATAAATGTCCTGATGGAACTTTTCCTAATAATTATGTATGTGAAAAGCCTTCTTTATTAAATCTTACTAATAATTGCAATATCAAAGATTTTTTTTTGAATAAATGTGAAATGGAGTTCAAATCTAATTTGGATAAAAGACGCTTTATTGAAATGACAAGTAATGGAATAATAAAAAGTGATTTGTATGATTTAATCATAAATGCAATAGAAAAAAAAGAAAATATAATAAAGAAATCAGGGAATGAAATATATCAAATATATGCTATGAATAATAAAAATCGAAATCCGAATTTAACGTATATTGATTTTGGTGAATGCGGTCAAAAATTAAAAGAAGTAAATAAATTAATACCTCAAGATGATATTTTAATATTCAAGATTGAATATACTTCTCCTGATTTTAAAATACCAATAATCGAATATGCTTTATTCGGCATCTTCGGTACAAAAAAATTAGATTTGCTTACTTGCAGTAATAACAAAATAAATTATTATATTCCTTTAAAAATAAATAATTATCAAGATTATTTATATAATCCAGAAAATATTTATTATAAAGATAAATGCACTTCTTCAAAAAATGAGGAAATGACTGATTTGACTTTAAAAGATAGAAAAGATTTGTTTAATAAAAATAATATGTCATTATGCGAAAATATGTGTGAATTTAAAGGATATGAATATAATAATATAATTTGCGAATGCGATATAAAAATAAAATTTAATTCTTTTTTGAATGATGTTGATAAATATAATTTAATATATAGATTTGAACAAGATTATTTATATTTTTTCAATTTCTGGGTATTTAAATGCGTTAATAATATTTTTACAAAAAATGTAATATCAAACAATTTTTGTAGTATAATAATTTTATTAATAATTTTTGCTAATTTCGTTGGGCTTTTTATATTTTGTAAAATTGAGCAAAATTTGATGAGAAATAAAATTAAAGAATTAATTGATAATAAAGAAGAAAATAATAGCAGCAGAAATATTTTTTTTAATAATGCAGAAAAAGGTAAAGGCAAAATAAATATTTCTTTGAAAAGAAGTAGCCAAAGAAAAGGAACAACAAAAATAAAAAATAGAAAAAATAATAATAATGAATTTATACAACAAAGTGATAATTATAAAAGCAATGATATTATTAGTGGTCAAAATAAAATAAGAAAATTTGTAAGCATTACTGATAATGAATTGAATTATTTGTCTTATTTTGAAGCTATTCATATAGATAAAAGATCTTTTATCGAAATTTATTTTTCATTGATTAAAACAAAGCATTTATTAATGTTCGTTATAAATCGTCAAAATGATTTTAATCCAAGATCAATGAAAATAAGCTTTTTATTTTCTATATTCATTCTCCTTTTAACATTAAATACAATTTTTGTCAGTGATTTAACTTTACATGATTTATGGATATCAAATGGTGATGTGGGATTTTTGTATAATATTGCAAAAATTTTATTTTCTGTATTTATTACAACAATAATAAAAAATATTTTATTAATTAAATTATTTCCTGAGAAGGATATTTATAAATTAAGAAAAATAAAAAAACATGATTTAGAAGAAATACAAGAAGTGATAAATATGTCCATAATGAAATATTATTTATTCTTTTTTGCAAATATTTTTATTCTTTGCTTGATATGGATTTATATCACTTGCTTTTTTATGATTTTTCAAAAAACCAAATTATTTGTAATAAAAAATACCTTTATTAGTTTAGGAATTTTTTTAATAGCTCCTTTCATGTTGTATTTAATTCCTGCTTTTATTAGAAAAATATTTATGGAAAGAGATATTTCTAAATTTGGTTTTTGTTTATATATTTTAGTAACAATATTACAAGTGTTATTTTAAATATTAATGAATATATGAAATAATAATAATGATTATATATTTTTTATTATTGGTTTTTAAACATTTTAAATTATTAAATATAAAATAATTTTGAGATTGGGCCAATGGGGATTGGGG
>OCVV011345967.1_pt1 | contig 12381 bp, 13 predicted proteins | sample 1539721 | NCBI WGS metagenome assembly OCVV01 (sample SAMN02144230, study PRJEB22623) | gut metagenome | biome: sheep rumen | host: Ovis aries | place: New Zealand | reverse complement strand
TGACTATAACTTCTTTTTGTCTCCCAAATATTTTCTGGAAGATTGTTAATCTTTCCTTCGTTAGAATTTTTATTAAATTCAAAAGAAAAGACTTCCTCTTCTGAAAATGTTTTTGTGTCTTTGTCAAACTTAATTCCGTTAAAAATAAGTTTTATGACATCTTTTGTTTCTTCTAAATTTGTCCCATATGCGTAGATATAGTCTTTGTCATCTTTCGCATCTATTGTAACGTAGTTGCCTGAAAGAAGATTAAATAATTTACCATACCCATATTCATATTCGTTCTCATCACATCGAATACTTAATTTTCTTTGCATTATTTTCCTCCTAAAATAAATTTGTCTATAATATATTATGTCTAAACTAAAAAATTAAACACACATATTTAAAATAAATATTTTTTATGCTATAATATTAGTAAATATGTAGCTTTGGAGGTTCTTATGAGGATAGGAATTACTGAATATGGTGATGCAGGGATAGATTTACGTTGGAATGATAAATTAAATTCTAATAGAGTTAAAGTTCCATTTGATGGAGCTATTCTTATTACTAAAAATATAAATGATAAATTTATAGAAACTGTTCTTTCTCAAGAAAAACCACTTATAATTCATTGTACTTGTACAGGATATGGTGGAACTGTCTTTGAACCAAATGTTCATTCATATAAAGTACAACTTGATAATTTAAAAAAGTTAATAGATTCTGGGTTCCCAAAAGAAAGAATTGTTTTAAGGATAGACCCTTTAATTCCAACTGAAGTTTGTCTTTTTAAAACAAAGGAAATGATAGATTATTTTAATAGCTTAAATTTAGGAGTTGATAGATTTAGAATTTCTGTACTTGATGAATATAAATTTGTTAAGGAAAGACTTTTAAAGGAAGGGATGAATCCTTTTTATGGTTTTTATGATTTTAGAGCTTCTATACCTCAATTTGAACTTGTTTACAAAATGCTTTCTTCTTATGATTTTATTTATGAAACTTGTGCAGAAGATTTTCTTGCAAAAAAACATCCAGATATTTTTAAGATAAATGGGTGTCTTTCTAATAAAGATTTAAATCTTATGGGCTTTGAAAGTATAAACGTAGGAGAGAATCCTCAAAATAGACCAGGGTGTCACTGTCTTAATATAAAAGAAGAACTTTTAACACCTAGAAAAGAGTGTCTACATAATTGTATTTATTGTTTTTGGAGAAGAAATGGAGAATAATGCACTATTTGTGTGGTTTTAGCCTTTACTTTGTTTTTTTATTATGTTATTATAAAAAATAAGTAAAAACTCTTTATTTTATTATTGTTTTTTTTACACATATTATATATAAGTGAGTTTTCACAAAAATAAATGACAAAAAGGAGATTTTTTAAATGGCTGGAATTTTAACAAGATTTAAGGATATTATGTCTTCCAATATTAACGCTCTTCTTGATAAGGCAGAAGACCCTGAGAAGATGATTGACCAGTGTCTTAGAAACCTTAACTCAGACCTTGGAAAGGTAAAGGCAGAGACTGCTGCTGTTATGGCTGAGGCAACTCGTGCTAAGAGAGAACTTGATGAATGTGATAAGGACATCAAGGAGATGGAAAACTATGCAATGAAGGCTGTAAAGGCTGGAAATGATGAAGATGCTAAGAGATTTCTCGAAAAGAAGGCAGTTCTTGTATCTAAAAGAGAGGCTCTTGCTCAGGCTGAGGCTCTTGCAAGTGAGAACGCTACAAAGATGCGTCAGATGCACGACAAGCTTTCTAAGGAGATTACAGAGCTTGAGGCTAGAAAGCAGACTATTAAGTCTAAGATTCAAGTAGCTAAGACTCAGGAGAAGATTAACAAGATGAATTCTTCTGTAACTACTGCTAATAATTCTATCGGAGCTTTTGAGAGAATGGAAGCTAAGGCTAACAATATGCTTGATAAGGCAAATGCTATGGCTGAGCTTAATACTCCTTCTGCAGATAGCGTAGAGAGTCTTATGGATAAGTATGGTGCATCATCTGCTAGTGTTGATGATGAGCTTGCTGCTCTTAAGGAACAGATGGGTGTTAATGTAGAAGATGAACTTGCAGCTCTTAAGGCAAAAGCAAGTTCTGAAGAAGATTGAGCTTTTTAATTTATATAAAATAAAAGAAGAGGTTTTAAACCTCTTCTTTTTTATACATTTCTACTATTTGAAGCAATAAGTCCAATAGTAATTCCTATACCTATAAAGAATAATATTGGAATACATACTGCTAGAGTAGCAGAAAATAATCCTACAAAAAAGATTACTCCAAATAATATTCCTAATATCCAAATAAATACTTTTGTAAATGCATATAAAGTCTTGAAAATTAGGGACATTATAAGAAACATTAAAGTTAAAATTGTTAAGGTAATCATATCTTGCCCCTCCTTTATTTTTTATATAATATTATGCAAATATCAATTGTTTATACGAAAAAAAGGATTGTATGTCATTTTTATAATTTTTTATATAAAATTAATTTTTTTTGTTGCATTTTTCCTATATTTATTATATACTATACTTATAGTAAGAAATACATTAAGTATTAAAAGGAGTTTATTATGGAACTTAGGAATAAAGATGGTTTAACTGAAGAGGAATTTTTGAAGGCATATAAGCCAGGTGATTATGAGAAGCCTTCTAACACTGTTGATATGCTTTTGTTTACAATAGATGAAATTGCTTCTAATATAAGAAAGAATTCAGAAAAGGAACTTAAGGTTCTCTTAATTAAGAGAGGTGACCATCCTTTTATGAATCAGTGGGCAATTCCTGGTGGTTTTGTTAATATTACAGAAGATATTGAGGATGCTGCTTACAGAGAACTTGAAGAGGAAACTCATTTAAAGGACGATGTTTATTTAGAGCAGCTTGGTACTTTTGGAAAGCCAAAGAGAGACCCTAGAATGAGAGTTATTTCTATTGCTTATATGGCTCTTACAAAGAGAGACAATATTAAGAAGACTTTATCTGGCGACGATGCAAGCGATGCTTTGTGGTTTAATGTATCTAAAGAAAATTTAGATTCTAATAACTTTATTATTACTCTTAAGAACAATGACAACAAGATTTCTATTGGTTATAGATTTAATAAGATTGGAAAAGATAAGAATGGTAAGAATATTTATAACATTGAATCTATTACAACTGAAAAGCTTGCTTTTGACCATATTGAAATTTTGAATACTGCTATTGATAGACTTAGAGGTAAAATCTTTTATACTAATATTGCTTTTAATTTACTACCTGAACAGTTTACTTTGTCTGAGCTTAGACAGGTTTATGAAGTAATTCTTGGAAAGACTTTGGATAATGGTAATTTTAGAAAGAAAATTAGTGACTTAGTAGAAGAAGTTCCAAAGACTGTAGAAGAAAAGGTTGGTCATAGGCCAAGTAAATACTACAGATTAAAGGAAGAGGATTAATCCTCTTCCTTCTTTTGTAAGACCTTTAAAAGTGTTAAAGTGTCTTTTTCTTTCTATATTGATAAAGAATATAGAAGGAATAGGAAGTTTGTTTATGGATAGAATTATTGATTTTTTTAAAAATTATATATCTTGGATAAGTTTTCCTGAATTAACGTTTTCTAGTGTTTTTGAATTAATATTACTTACAGTTATTCTATATGTAATGCTTAAATGGATGAAAAAGACAAAAGCTTGGTCTCTAATGAAAGGTATAGTATTTTTATTTTTACTCTATCTTTTCTGCTATATCTTCAAGCTTGAAGTCTTTTTATTTCTTTTTGAGAAGGCTGTAAATATTTTAATCATTGGACTTTTAATTGTTTTTGCTCCTGAGCTTAGAAAAGCACTTGAAGATGTTGGAAAACATAATTTTATGAATTCACTTTCTTTTAGAAGTGGAAAATACGAAATAAAGCAAAAATTTAGTGATAAAAGTGTGGAAGAAATTATTGAGGCAGTAAATGTAATGTCTAAAGCCAAAACTGGAGCATTAATGCTTTTTGAACAAAATGAATCTTTATCTGATTATGATTCAACTGGTATTTCAGTAAATGCAGATATTACTAAACAGCTTATTATAAATATTTTTGAAAAGAATACTCCTTTACACGATGGAGCTTTAACTTTTAGAAATGATAGAGTTGCATTTGGTACTTGTTATCTTCCATTATCTGAAAATATGGAGATAAGTAAAGACCTTGGGACTAGACATAGAGCCGCTCTTGGAGCTAGTGAAAATAAAGATTGTTATATAGTTGTCGTTTCAGAAGAAACAGGTGCTATATCTGTTGCTTATAAAGGACAGTTATATCATAATATCTCTGAGAGAAAACTTAGAGAATTCTTAAGAGATGCTCAACAAAAAGAAATCAAAGATGTTTCTTTGAAAAATAGATTAAAAGAGGGGGTAAAATTCATTGAAGAAAGAATTAATGGAAAAAATTGAAAAACATAATGTTGTTTTAAAACTTCTTACTTTTTTCTTTGCCCTTTTAATCTGGATTCTTATTTATAATTATAATGACCCAGTTATTACAAATACTTATTCTTTAAAAGTTAATATTGAAAATGAAGAACTTTTAGAGAAGGCAAGTAAAGTATATGGAATTATTCAAGGGGAAACTGTTTCAGTTAAAATAAAAGGTAAAAAGTCTTTTATTGATTCCTTAAATAAAGAAGATATTATAGCTAGTGCTGACCTTTCTAATTTATCAGAAGTAAATGCAACATCTATAAAGATAGATATTCCTAAAGCATCTTCTTCTGAATGGGAAGTTTCATCTCTTTATCCAGAACTTTTAAAAGTGGAAGTTGATGAATATATGTCTTCTCAGTATCCTATTGAAATAAAAGAAAAAGGTAAAGTACCTGATGATAAGTATTTGAAAGACTTTTCAGCTATGCCATCTTCTTTAAATATTGATGGTGCTAGGTCTTTTATTGAAAGAATTGATAAAGTTATTGTAGAACCTGACATTTCTGATGCAAATGAAGGTTTTAGTACTTATTGTTCTGTTAAGATTTTGGACAAAGATGGAAAAGATATTACTAATGAAACTAATTTAAATGTTCCATCTATTAGAGTTTCTGCTACTGTTTATACTAAAAAGGAACTTCCAGTTAATATTAATGTTATCAATAATGTTCCAGAGGGTTATGAGATTGTTAATTATGATTACAATCCTAAAACTGTCACAGTTGCAGGATATACAGATAACTTAAAAACAGTTGATGAATTATCTATTAACTATACTTTAAATCAGATTGATAATATTGAAAAAGAAATTAATTTAGAAGATTACATTTCTAATACAATGGTTCTTTTAAGTAATTCTTCTCTTAACTTTACTGCCGAAATTAGTGCTTTTCCTGTTAAAGATTTTGAGATTGATAAAGATATTGTAAACGTTAAGAATTTAGACAGTGCATTAAAGATTGAAAGCATAAGTATTAAAAATCCTATGTTACAGATAATTGGACCTGTTGAAGAAGTTGAAGATATAGAACTTAATGATTTGAATGTTTATATTGATTTAACTGATATAAAAGCAGGAGAAATAGAAGTTACTCCTTCCATTGAAATTCCTAATACTCAAAATACTAGAGTTTTAACTGCTCCAACAGTTACATTGAAAATTAAAAAGAAATAATTTAAAGAGAGGATTTTTTTATCCTCTCTTTTTTTGCCTATTTTACTAGGACTAAAACTTTTTGTATTTTTTACAAAAAGTAGTTGTAATTTTTGTTTACTATGCTATAATATACTTAAGGTAAGAAATACTAAAAGTAAAAAGGAGATTTTTATATGAGTAAAGCATTGGTTGTTGTCGATATGCAAAACGATTTTGTTACAGATGCTCTTAGGAATGAAGAGGGAATTAAAATTGTTCCAAATGTAGTATATAAGGTTAAGGATGCCATTGAAAATGGTGTAAATGTTATTTTTACAAGAGACACACATTTTGATAATTATATGGAAACTCAAGAAGGGAAGCATCTTCCAGTAATTCACTGTATTAAAGATACTAAGGGATGGGAGATTATTGATGACTTAAAACCTTTTGTTGATAAGGTTATAGATAAGCCAACTTTTGGAAGTGTTGAACTTGCAGAAGAACTTAAAAAGATTGATAATCTTGAAGAAGTTGAACTTATTGGTCTTTGCACTGATATTTGTGTAATCAGTAATGCCCTTTTGGTAAAAGCTAATTTTCCTAATATTCCAATTAAGGTTGATGCTTCTTGTTGTGCAGGAGTAACGCCTGAAAGTCACGAAAATGCTTTGAAGGCTATGAAGTCTTGCCACATTGATATTGTTAATGAGTAAAATAGCTTTAAGGGAAAAACTAAAGGAGCTATATTTTATGGAAAAATTTGAAGATATTAAATCTAAGAAATTTAAAGTAGGTTTTTATGGCGGAAAATTTATTCCTTTTCATAAAGGACACGATTATTGCATTAGATGTGCTTCAAGTCAATGTGAAAAAGTTTATGTAATTCTTTTTTATGGTGGAGATGATGAGCTTAAGATTTTTGAAACTCTTTCAGATGAAGACAAAAAGCTTTTTACTTTAGAAAAAAGACTTGAAAGACTTAATGAAATTTGTAAGAATTATGGAAACGTTGAAGTTGCTTTGATTGATGTTACAGATGTTAAAAATCCTGATGGTTCGGAAGATTGGGATGGAGAGACACCACTTGTTTTAAATGTAACTGGAAAAATGGATGCGGTTTATTCTTCTGAAATTAGCTATGATGAATATTTTAGAAGAGCTTATCCTTGGGCTGAACACGTACTTGTTGACCCACCAAGAGAAAATTACCCTATTTCAGGTACTAAAATTAGAGAAATGAAAGATTCTGAAAGGAGAAAGTTATGGATGCTATAAACACTGGTTTAAAGAAAATTGTTGATAGTCTAAAATCTTTAAAATGGTATGAAACCATTATGTGTATTATTATGATTGCGATTTCAGTTTATTATGCAATTAAGCCTCAAGAGGGATGTCCTCAATGGCTTGCAATTATTAATCTTATTTCTGGCATTTGCGGTGTAGTTTGTGTGTTCCTTACTGCTAAAGTAAATCGAATGAATTTTCCATTTGCTGTAATTAATACTACAGTATTTATGATTTATCTTTTCTATTTTGGAATTTGGGCTACGTTTTGGCTTGAAGCTTTGGTATATTTTCCTATGAATATTATTTCTTGGATAAAGTGGTATCAACATAAGGATGATGAAAATAATCTTCTTGCTAAATCAAAAAGACTTACTCCTTTACAGAATGTTTTAGTAACTGCTATTATTATTGGTCTTACAGTTTTTGTTCACTTTGCTCTTTCTTTTCTTGCAGGAGATACTTGGATGAGATTTGCAGAGAATTTTGGATGGAATGTAGGAGTTATGAAATGGCTTGATTCAGCAATCTTTGCAATTGGTATTGTAGCTATTGTTCTTGAAATGCTTAGATATACAGAACAGTATGTATGGTGGCTTATTACAGATGTTGTAGCTGTTGTACAGTATTCTTTAAAAAAAGACCCTGTATATATAACAAAAAAATCTATTTATCTTATTGAAGCCATTATTGGACTTAAAAACTGGAAGAAACTTTCAGAGAAAAATAAAAATAACGAATAAATTAAATTAATTAAAAGGAGAACTTTTTTATGAGACTTAATCAAATTATTAATTCACTTTTGGAAACAGACCTTTATAAATTTTCTATGGGACAGGCTATCTATCATCAGTTCCCTACATATAAGACTACTTGGACTTTTAAGTGTAGAAACAAAGACGTTTTCTTCACAGAAGATATGGTAGATGAAATTAGAGAGCAAATTAAAGCTTATTGTAATCTTAGATTTACTGAAGATGAACTTCAGTATCTTGATAACATTCTTTGGATTAAGGGTTCTTATGTAGATTTTCTTAGAATTTGGAGACCTAGATTTGAGGATTTTGAAATTACTACAAATGCAAAATGTGGCCTTTCTATTGAGACTAAGGGAACTTGGCTTAATACTTCTATGTATGAAATTCCAACTCTTGCGATTGTTAATGAAGTATATTTTAGAATGAAGTATGATTACAATGTTCTTATGGATAGTTTTAAGTCTAGACTTGAAGAAAAGTTTAATAATTTGAAGAGTGGTAAGTGGTATGTTGGTGTATTTTCTGAGTTTGGACTTAGAAGAAGACTTTCTGCTGAAGCTCAGGAACTTGTTGTTGAAAAGTTTTCTCATTTAAATGATACTCAGCATTGTGCTAGTAAGTTTATTGGAACTTCTAATGTTTATCTTGCTAAAAAGTACAATGTAACTCCTGTTGGTACTATGGCTCACGAATGGATTATGTGTGTTGGACAGGGCGACCATTCACTTAATCCTGCTTATAGTAACAAATTTGCTCTTGCCGCTTGGAGAAAAGAATATGGAGTTCTTAATGGAACAGCTCTTACAGATGCAATTACTACAGATTGCTTCCTTAGAGATTTCGACCTTGAAAATGCTACTTTATTCAGTGGTGTAAGACACGATAGTGGTGACCCTATTGAATGGGGTGAAAAAATTCTTGCTCATTATGAAAAGCTTAATATTGATGCTAGAAACAAAACTCTTCTCTTTTCAGATTCTCTTGATTTTGAAAGAGCAGATAAGATTTTTAGATATTTCAATGGAAGAGCTAAAGTAGCTTTTGGTATTGGTACATATCTTTCTAATGATACAGATGTTCCAGCTCTTAATATCGTAATGAAGACGACAGCTTGTAACGGTTGTGATGTTGCTAAGATTTCTGATACTCCTGGCAAAGGTATGTGTAAAAATCCAGATTATGTTGATTATCTTCAGAGAGCAATTGATTGGAGAATGACCCATAAGGATTGAGCCTTTTATAAATAATTTATTCAAACTATTTAAGCCCTTTTTCAAAAAGGGCTTAAATTTATTGTATATTTGTTTAAAATCTGGCATAATATAAATAGATATACAATATTAGGAGGATTATTTTTTTATGGAAGATTTGTTTCTAGTTAATGTTGATGAAAATAATCTTTTATACAATGTTACTTTGGTTAAAGACGGTGTTAAAGTTTGTGAATGTAAAATGAATTCTAGCAGAGATAAAAATCTTTGGACTATATCATCTTGGTATACAAATAGAAATTTTATGCATCAGGGTTATGGTAAGAAAACCTTACAAAGAACTCTTGAAGAAATGCATTCTAGACTTGGTTTACCTACTAACGTTGAATATATTTGGAATGGGGCAAATGAATATGTTTATGATTGGCTTTCAAATAATTTCGGAGCTTTAAGTAAGTGCCCTTTAGCTGTCCAAAAATATGCAAATGATGATGATTGGGAATCTCATATTTATAAACTCAATACTGAAAAATTTTTAAAATACTTCAAAGTAATATAAGGAGGAACTAAATGGATAAACAGAAATTTGAAATGTTGAAAAACACTTTGGAGACAGACCCTTCTTACAAGTTTTTAAAAGAGAATGAACTTTTAAAGGACAGAATTCTTGTTCTTGGACTTGGTGGTTCTTATGCTTATGGAACTGATAGAGAGGGTTCTGACATTGATGTAAGAGGTGCAGCTTTTAATTCTCCTCGTAATATTTGCATTATGAAAGATTTTGAGCAGTATGTTGATGAAGCAACTGATACAACTATCTATTCTTTCGATAAGATGCTTTCTCTTCTTGCTGAAAACAACCCAAACACTCTTGAAATTCTTGGTCTTTCAGATGACCAGATTTTTTATAAGCATCCTGTTTGGGATGAAATTCTCGACAATCAGGATATGTTTTTGAGTAGACGAGCTATTGCAACTTTCGGGGGATATGCAAATGCTCAGCTTAGAAGACTCGAAAATAAGGCAGTTAGAGAGGCTGACCAGACAAAAAGAGAAGAAAATATTCTGAACAGTATTAATTTTGCTTCAGAAGATTTCAGAACTAGATATCAAAAGATTGATACAGATAGTCTTAAACTTTTTGTTGCTCCATCTGATAGAGAAGATATGGATTCAGAAATTTTTGTAGATTTAAATGTTTCTAACTATCCTCTCAGAGACCTTTCAAATCTTTTTAACGATTATCATTCAGTTATTCGTGGTTATGAAAAGATGGGAAAGAGAAATCAGAAAGCTATTGAGCACGATAAGCTTGGAAAACATATGATGCATCTTGTAAGACTTTATTATATGTGTTTTGATATTTTGGAGACACATACAATTAAGACATACAGAGATATTGAACACGATTTTCTTATGGAAATTAGGTTTGGAAGTTTGCTTGATGAAAATAAGCAGCCTTCTAAAGAGTTTTATCAGCTTGTAAATAGTCTTGATGCAAAGCTTAGGGCTCTTGCTGAGAAAACTACACTTCCTGAGCTTCCTGACTATGAAAGGATTCTTGATTTTAGACATAGTGTAAACAAGAAGATTGTTAAAGGTTTAATTTAAACTATAAAAGAGAGCTTAAAAAGCTCTCTTTTTTTATCAAATCTTTTATATTTATTTCTATTTCAACATATCATATTTTATGACTTGATTTTTAGGAGGAAAAACTTCTAACAAGTTTGCTTTTTTGATTTAAGGTACAAAATATAAAAAACAAATAATAAAATCCTTGAAATTTATTCAAAAAAGCTTTATACTAATAGTGTAAATTAGGCAGCCAACATTTAATAGAGACTATTGTTGGTTATTTTAGAAAACCCCTGATACAAGGGAGAAAGTATTGTATCATTTAGATTATTTTTTAAAGATTAGAAATATTATAGCCAGGAGCTATAATATAAAAAAATGACTCATATATAGAGTATGTCCGAGTAGGCGAATGCTTACAGATGAGGGCGTTAAAAGTACATATATATGAATGCGTGAGATGTTCTGAGCCAACGACAGTTGACAAATGAGGAACGTTAAGTCTCAAAAAATTAATTATTTTAAAGATTATTTATTATTAAAAAAACTAATTATTATTTTATTAAACAAATTATTTATTTTTATTATTTTTATTATTTTAAATTTAGAACAAAAGTCCTGATTTACTATTAGTAACTAAAAATAAGAGCTTGGCCAGCTCTTATTTTTTTTGTTTTTAAGACATTTTTAACCTTTTCTATTGAGAAAGAATAATATATATGTTATAATATACTTATACAAATGTTGTTTTTTTGGGAGTTTTCTTATGGACAATCAGAGTGAAGTTAAAGTAAAAGAAAAAACAAAAGAGAAAAATCGAATACGAAAAAGATATAATTGTGTTTACATAAATGACGATAAGACATCATTTGAATTTGTAATTGATAGTCTAGTTTCTGTTTTTAAAAGAACTGAAGATGATGCTTTGCAAATTACTTTACAAGTTCACAATAATGGAAAAGGTATAGGAAATAGTCATCCATTATCTAAAGACATTGCTTGTACAAAACAACAGGAAGTTATAAAAATGGCTAGAGAACAAGGTTTTCCCTTGCAAATAATAGTAGAAGAAGTTAAATAAGGAGAATTTATGGAACTTAATATTTCACCAAGTTTGAAAAATATTATTGATAAAGCTATTAATCTTGCAGCTTCAAGACAAGATGAATACATTACACCAGAGCACGTTGTTTTTGCTTTGTGTGAAGAGGAAGCATTCCAGATTGCTTTTGAAAATCTCGGAGGAGATATAGATAATCTTCAAAGTGACATATTAGATTATCTTGATGATGACCTTGAAAAGACAAGAGATGGTAGAATTAAAGAATCTAAAGGTTTTACAGACCTTGTTATGGCAGCTTCAATTTGCGGTATATTAGTTGGAAAAAAGATTATATCTGTTCCAGATTTTGTTAAAGCTCTTGGAAAGGTTCCTTGTTCTGCTACTGAGCTTATTCAGGAGCAGGGAGTTAAAATGCCTTCTCTTGTAAAAGAATTTAATAATGAATACAAAGATGAGAATGAAAAGGTTAGTGGACAAACTAAGCTCCTTAATTCTAAATTTAATAAATATGAGAATAAACCTTGGATGAAGAATCTTACACTTCTTAATGAAAGTGTATTGAAAGATTCAATGCCTTTTATTGGAAGAGAGACTGAAATTAATCGTACTTCAGAGATTCTTTGCAGAGCAACTAAAAATAACCCTATTTTAGTTGGTGAACCAGGTGTTGGTAAAACAGCTATTGTTGAAGGTCTTGCTAAACTTATCGTTGATGGTAATGTTCCTGAGAAATTAAAAAATGCTGAAATTTTTTCTGTTGACCTTTCAAGTCTTGTTTCTGGAGCATCTTTTAGAGGAGAATTTGAAAATAGATTTAAGCAGATTTTAGATGGTCTTGAAAAAGAAGTTGAAAATCCTATTCTTTATGTAGATGAAATTCACAACCTTGTTGGTCTTGGCGG
>OCVV010772243.1_pt1 | contig 12381 bp, 17 predicted proteins | sample 1539721 | NCBI WGS metagenome assembly OCVV01 (sample SAMN02144230, study PRJEB22623) | gut metagenome | biome: sheep rumen | host: Ovis aries | place: New Zealand | reverse complement strand
TGCTCTTGAAATAAGCTTTGTACTTCTTTGCAACTGATTATTTTTTACATCTTTACTTGCATTTAGTTCGCTTGTTAATTTTTTTAGTTCTTCATTTAATTCTTCAATTAATATTCGTTTTTCATAGTTTTCAATAGTTTCAGCACCAATAATAATATTAAAAACTGGTATTAATAAGTCTTTGTATTTAGATGTGTCCATTTTATAAAGTAAACAATTTGGATTTGCAACAATGTATTGTGGCTGAAAATTAAAGCTTATTAAATCTCGAAAACTAAGTCGTGAGTTCCTTTTTGCAAAGCTATTGCTTGGAGTTATAAAAGGTATTCCAATTTTATCGTTTAATGATTTCTTAAATTCATCCAAATTATCAATATTATTTACTGGAATATTTGGTATATCTTGGAAATTTTCTAAATACATAATTTTTTTAGGTGCAATTTCACAATTTTCTCTCGCAAACAATACCATATTACCGTCAATATCTAATACGATGCCAAACCAAGAACTTGACTTTCTAATAGTTCCAATAGGAATTTTATTTTTAGAACTACATAAACAATAATCTATAATTGGAATTATTGCTGATTTACCAGTTTGAGATAAACCGTGTATTATATTAAGCATTCCAGGTTTAAAGTCATATTCTATATAACTTTTTTCAGATTCACTAAGATTTAGTAAATCTTTTTGCCATATTATAATTTTTAAAAGTTGAATATTTTTCATTATAAATACACTCCTAACTCTGACAGCAATTTTTTTGTATTGTAGTCTTTAGCATAAATTTGTCCTAATATTTTTGAAGCATTGAAAATTTCTAATAATTCTTCATTTTCCTCATTATCATATTCTTTGTATTTCATAATATCTATATCATAATTGTCATTAAATCTAATCAAATTGGTATCAAGGGCAAATATAATGGAACACATAGTATACTCTTTATAATTTTTAATACTTGATAAAGAAACACCCATTGCAGTATTATTTTTCTTTGAACTTGTATTTTTTAATTCCTTGTAAAAAGTATTCATCTTCCGTATATTGCGTTCACCATTAATTAATTTTCTTGTACATTCCACAATTATTAACGGCATAACTAAAAAAATATCAATTATTGTTGGGTATTGATTAGAATTCAATTTAAAATAATTAACAAAAGTTGCTATAATAAAAGCACCTAATGCCGGATTTTGTATGTCATTGCAGTATTTTTTATATATTGTTTTCAATATTCCCCCCTAATATTTCTCGGTATCTTGGATGCCAGCCAATAGATAAATCTTCAGTTATATTAATATTTGTAAGTTCATTTAAAATTCCTTTTAAAATTGTCCTTTCAGGACCTGATAATTTGACTATATTAAAATCAAAATTAGAGTTTATACAATTATAATACAGTGTCAATCCTTGTTTTTGTTCTTCAAGTGCTGTATCAATTAATTCTTTTTTTAGCAACCAATCATCATGCACATCTTGTAAAAAACTTCTTCTTTGGTCTTCATTCATTATTCCCTTTTGATTACAAAATCTACAAAGAAGAAGCCAAATTAAATAATCTCTTGGAACATTTTGAATTAGAGTTTCATTATTTGTTATTAGTTCCATTTGTTTTATCATCTGTGAATTTTGTAATGATAAAACCTCATTATTGTCTAATTCTCCATATTCTTTTAACTTATATCTTAGTTCTCTGTTAAAATTAAATAGTGGCTCATTTATGAAATCATCTTGTAATAAAACAGTTCCGGCCTTTAATTCTTTATTTTCGTCTAAAACTTTTTCTGTAAACCAGCCAAGAACATTTTTGACAAAATTATCAATTTCTTCTTCCAGCACAGGGAATCGATTTAAAATAACTTTTTTAAAGTCTTCCATAAATGATTTATCTACTGTTTTTACAGTCGCTCTTATGCATACGAATTTTAATATTTCTTGATTATCATTTAAAAAATTAAATGTAGCTTGCAAATTTTCAGAGTCAGTCTTGAAGTTTTTCTGAATCATTTGCCATTCTTGTTCAAATGAATTATCATCAGTTATGTTGTTAAATATTGCATTTGCAAAATCTCCAACTTCAAATCCCATTACAGAAAAAATACGAAATTCTGAATTATTATAAGCATTTTGATTGTTTATGACATTTCTAACCCATATTGCTAAGGTATTCCACAAATCATAACTATTATTTGTAAGATTAAATTTATCTTTGTATTTTATTTGTTCAAGACAGAGAACATTGTCAGAATAATCATAAAGTGAAATATCATCAAGATTTTCTATTTTTACTTTTGCTATAGATGTATCTGAAACAAGGCAATATAAAGCTCTTGGAGCTTCAACAAAATACCCTAAAAAACTATCATATTTATCTGTTGATGAATTGCTCATATTTATTGTGTTTATTATCATAACAATAAATGATAATATTTGAAATAAATATGAATTTGTATTAAGTATTTAACTTTATATATCAAATAATTCACTTGATATTTTTAATTTATTGTATTATGATACAATAAATTATTGGACTAAACTGTAAGGTGATTAAATGTCTTTCAAAAAACGTACTATTATAAATCAATTAACAGAAATGGTAAAAACAAGACCCTTAACCTATTTAAACGGGGGGCGGCAAGTTGGAAAATCTACTTTATGTTTTCATTTATCAGAGAAAGTAAATCATATAACATTTGATTCTCCGCTTGTTTTAACATTTGCAAAATCAGAACCTGAGGCATTTATAAATTCTCTACCTAAAAACGTTTTGAATGTGATAGATGAAGTTCAATTTGCACCGGAAATATTTCCCTATTTAAAAATGCAAATTGATAAAAACAGACTGATAGGCAACACTGAACAAAGATTTTTGCTTACCGGTTCTGCTAATCTTATGGCATTACCAAAATTATCTGAGGCATTAGTAGGCAGAATGTCTATTTTGACTTTATATCCTTTTTCTGTTTGTGAATATCAAGAAACAAATGTTTCATTAATTGACAAACTTTTCAATGAAGATTTAAGCATTAAAACCTATGATAATTACGATATTTTAGATATAATTAAGTGCACTACATATCCTGAAATAGCAATAGATAGGAAAATTGATAGAATAAAATGGTTTGACAGTTACCTGACAACTATATTAAATAGAGATATTAAATCTTTATCTGACCTAAAAAATCCAGATTCTATGGTTACATTACTATCTTTGCTATCAATGAGAACTGGTGGATTGTTAAATAATACCGAAATAGCCAAAGAAGTAGGAATTGATTATAGAACGTATGAAAAAATGCTTGCTTTTGCTATTAACAGTTATATTGTGTTTAATGTAAAACCATGGGCAAGACCTAACAAATTAAATAAAAGATTTGTTAAATCACCAAAATTATATTTTACGGACAGTAATTTTTTATCTTATATTATGAAAAGGAGCTTAGAAGATTTATATACAAATGATGCAAGAACATTTGGTCATGTATTTGAAAACTTTGTTGCAACAGAGTTGATTAAATGTACTAAATCAAATAATATTGAATTATCACATTACAGAACACAAGCTAAAAAAGAAGCTGATTTTGTATTAGAAAATTCTAATGGAGAAATAGTTGGCATTGAAGTAAAATCTTCAACGAATATAGACAAAAAATACTTATCAGGTTTACTTGAACTGCAAGAATTAGCAGGAGATAAATTTAAAAAAGGGTTTGTTGTATATGCAGGACAAAATATTATTCCTTTATCAGATAAAATTTGGGCAGTTCCAGTTTGTTACTTTTGGAAATAGAAATTTGATTACTAAATATAATATTCTAAAATATTAAACTTTGAGAAAAGTTTTTTTTAACTTCAAATGGCATGAAAATTAAACCATAGAATTTTGTCTAAATAACCAAATAAAAAATATTTTTAAAACTTGCTATTCAAGATATAGCTTTATTTTTTTCTTAAAAATTGCTGATAAACAAAGACCTTTTCGTTAGGGTGCATTTTTAATCCCTGTATCATAAGCATGTAGGCAATAAGAAAAGGAGAACAAATGAACAAAAAAGTTTTTTATTTGAATTTCAAGTTTGAAAGCAAACATGCAGGTGATTTTGAATACCTGTATTCTGATGATGATGGTCATTATCTTTCGGTAAGACCTGGTTTTCATGAAGATGAATACAGATTTATTTCAAAAGGTGATTTTCACTATGTTATACAGGAATACAAAGAAAAGCATTCAGGTCATATCATCGGCGGAAGTATAGATTCTGATGATTTTAGTTCAGGAGAATGGACAGAATACAGAAATTGTCTTTCAGATGTTACTGAAATTAATAAGGGAGAAGAAAATGTTTAGTGCAAAGAAAAAGCAAGTTTTTAATCTCATTTTTCAATACTTTGAACCTGAAACAGGATGGTACGAAAATTATTATTCTGACGGCAACAAATATATTGTATTCTCTCCTGATTTTGGTAAAGAAAAAATGAAAATAATTTCGGAAAAAGAATTTATAAATAAGAAAAATCAATATAAAGAAAAGTATCACGAACTTAAGACAAACAAATATATAGACTCATATTCTGATTGTTGTTGGATAGAACCAAAACAACACAACAGAAAACAAAAATAAACAAATTAATAGCAATTACCTAGTAAAGTGGTAAAAAATTACTCGTAAGACAACACGATTAATTAGATTAATAAATCATAAGAAAAGAATCATATCCCAACAGTATTAATTAATAAAATCAGGAGATTTTTTCTTTTCTTTAAGCTCCGCAACCTTGCGGTCGCTCCGCCCAATGTAGGAGATAAGGTAATTACTTTCCTGAACCACCTTGAATTAATTTCTCGCAGGAAATCTCTCCTAACCTATAAATTTAAGAAAGTGATAAAAATGGAAAACACAACCTCAAACAGAAAAATACACTTTAACACGATACAGGACTTATATGATATGCTTGGTGTTACAGCAGAAAATTGTGAAAAAGCACTTGAACAAGGGTATAAAGTTTACCCAAAATGTAATATGGGTGTAATTCGTATAATTACAGAACCAAATGAACTGTTAAATAATATACAAAAAAATTTATTAATATATTTACAAGAAAATTATAAATGTCCTTCGTACTGTATGGCAGGTTTTAAGGGTCAAAACAATATTAAAAATGCTATGAAGCACAGGCATAAACGTGAAGTTATAACAACTGATATATCTCATTATTTTTCAAACACGAAAGAAAAATATGTACGAAAATTCTTTGAAAAAGATTTTGGAGCAACAGGTGAAGTTTTGGAATTACTTGTAAAACTCACGACATACAAGGGATATTTACCGACAGGAGCTCCAACAAGTACAATTTTGGCAGGACTTGTACATCAAGAAATTTTTGAAACGATATACAATAAGGTTTGTGAATGTAGCGGTGATATGACAATTTATGTTGATGATATAACAATTTCAACTAACGGTCATATAGGTAACTGGATTATTAAATATATTCAGAATGTACTTAAAACTCACGGCCTGTTTATCAAAAAATCAAAAACTAAACGTTACGGCTACAAATATGCAGTCGTAACAGGGGTACACATTTCGCAAAGCGGTAAATTGTCTGCCCCATTCACGATAGGTCATTCGGTTATAAGCAGTCTTAAGACAAAAGATTTAACAGAAATGACAGAAACAGAACTCAAAAATATTATTGCAAAAATAAGTTATATTCAACAATTTACTAAAGATGTACTGAATATAACCAAAATTAGAGCAATAAAACAGTTAAAAAAGATTAGTAGTAACAAGCAAGGAGAAAAAAATGTTTGAAAATTATTTTTTAAAATTTCACAAAACAGCAATTTTAGTATTTTTAATCGACAGTATCGGATTAATTAATGCCTCAATGGTATCAATAATTATCGAATTGTTTGATGAGTATGCTTCGGCAAAAAAATTGTATAAAGATACAATTATAGTTCCAATAGAATATTTTAAGCAAAAAACAAAACTAAAACAGAAAGTTATTGAGTACATTCTATCTGAATTGAATGACCTTAAAATTATTGAATTAAAGGAATCATACCTAAAAGACTGTTATATGATAAAGATTAATATAGATGCAATTTCTGAATTATCAAAGGATTGGCATAAACAAGAATTAGATGAAGATGATATTGAACGAATATTTGATCCGGATGATAAACTTGCCTATTATTCTGAATCAGGCAAAAATTTAATCAGTTTTTTTAGTGAATCTTGGCATTACAACTATAGTTTAAGAGTTTTTATGGCTTATATTGAGGAATTTATCAAAGCCGTTGAATTATACGAACAAGGGCAACTAATAGAAGATAAAGATTTTGAAAAAATTAATGAATATTTTAAAAATTTCAGTAATAATTTGTCTTGTCCTGTAGCTTTGTACAAAGCAGTTGTTGAATTATACAAAAACAAATATGCTCAAATGCTACAATTTATGTCTGTACCTGAATCACTCTTAGATTAGCTATGAAATGTTTATACGATAGTACGGATATAACTGTACTGTCTTTTTAATTATTTTTTGGAGTCCGTTTTTAAATTTTCGTAAGTAAAAATAAATAAGAAAAATTTTTAATAAAAACCTAATTACAAAATATTCGCAAGATTTATTTTTTCTGAAAAAATTAATATTCTTAGAAATAAGAGGTATTTTTGTTTTTTCATATAAGTTTTAAAATCTGACAACAAAACTATGGAAGTAATTTAAACAGTTTTGCACCTAATGATTGTGTATTATACTTTGATTTAGCTGTTTCATCAAAACTATATTTTTTAGGGTCAATTTCCTCGAGTTTTTTTCTAATAATTCCTTTTGCCGAAACAAAATCCCAAGTTCCATCTCTTTGCTTTTTTATATTTATAACTTTTGAAGGGTACTTATAAATTTTATATATTTCATTATCATATTGAAAAATTTTAGTTTTAAAATTATTTGCCATTTTATACGACCTTTTTTAATATAATAACTGGGATTTTAAATTAAGGCACTCTTTATAATTAAATTTTCCTAAAAAATATAGGTTATTTTATTTATTTTTGATAAAATGATTACGTCCTAAATTGACAGTATTTAACTTTATAATAGGAGTATGGAAATGGACGATAAACCAAGATATTCAAGAATAAGCGATATTTTGCAACTTATAGTACTTATGCAATCAAAAGTATTAGGAATAACTTTGTCTGATATTCAAAAAGAATTTGGGGTTTCAAGAAGAACGGCTGAAAGGTTAAGAGATGCTGTTTTAAATAGCTTACCTCAGATTAGTGAACTTGAAACTCTTGGAAAAGAAAAACATTGGGGATTTATTTCTGGACACATGAGGGAATTAGTTTATTTTACTCCTGATGAAATAGCAAATCTTGAAACAATAAAGGATAGTCTGCAATTCGAGGACAGAAAAAAATCATTAGATGTTGTAATAAATAAATTAAAAGCTTTTTCTCGCAGACAAATAACAAATATTGAAGATAATATAGAACTTCTTTTAAGAACAGAGGGTGTTGCTGTTACTCAAAGTTCAAATTACAAAATTGATTTGCATACTTTAGATATAATACGACAAGCAATAAAAGAAAACAGAAAAATTAAGGTTAAATACAACAATAAAAAAAGGTTTTATCTCCTTATGGAATAATATATGGTTCTGATATTTATTTAATTAGTGGTGAAGGAAGATATACAAATCCTTATGTTTATAAAATGCACAAATTACAGGATGTATCTTTAACAAGAGAAAATTTTGATAAGGGTAATTTTGATATAAAAGAATTTGCAAATAAATCATTTGGTATTTATCAAAATAAAATAATTGACGTAAAACTACAATTCAAACCCGAAGTTGCAGATGATGTATTAAATTATAATTTTCATCCGACACAAAAGGTTAAACAAAACTCTGACGGAACAGTAAAAGTTGAATTTAAGGCATCAGGTGAACTTGAAATTATTTGGCATTTATTTAAATGGGGTGATAATGTCAAAATAATTTTTCCAAAAATCCTAAAAGATAAATATGTTGAACAGCTGGAAAAATGTTTAAGTTGCAATAAATAAAAACTTTTATATCTGATTAAGTTTATTACTGTCAAACAACAAATATTGCTCAATTGAAGAAAGAGGCAAATTATTATTTAAAAAATATTTTAGTATATTTATATTTCTTATTTTAACCTCATTAACAATTTTTCTTGCATTTTCCAAACAAATTCTTGATGTCATTATATTTATAACCTCATCAGAATCAATTAAAAATAAACAATCTAAAGCATTCTCTAATTTTGTTAAATTTTTTGTTGCAAGATAATGTTTTAATTTACCTTCAAATCTAAAAGGTGTTGTAAATATTCCAAAAGTTGTATTTTTCATCATTTTTGCAATTCTTATGAATAATAACAAATTTTTATCAACTTCATCTAATACAGTATTAAAGATAATATAATCAGCATTTGATATTGTTTTTATTATTTTAATTTTTTCTGATTTTGAAAAATTGTCTTTAGATAAAATTTCTTTTCTTAAAACCAATACTTTATTTTTCTTGTCTTTCTTTGTAATATTCATAAAAATACTCCTTAAAATCATATATTTTAATTATACAAGCCATATACGACAATAAAGGACATATTAAAAAGGTATGCAAATTTTTACATACCTTTTGTGCTTATAAAAATTTATTTATCTTTTTATATTTTATATCCAAATTTTGCGAGTTTTTTAGTGCAATGAGTAACGATTTCAGACGGAAATAACTCTTTATATTCAGGTTTTATAATTAGAGCTTCCATTGAAAGTTCTAATCTGCCTTTTTCCCAAAGTTTTTCCAATCCTGATGTAGCTTCTTTCATAACAAGTCTTTGTACAACCTCTACGTATTATTTGATTGGTGTAACATTTGAATAAATCGTGTTGGGTTATAACCTATTTTCTTAGATTCTTCAATTGCATCAAGAACCTCGCTGTTAAATTTGTTTTGTAAAATGTTATTTTGCATATTTATCTCCTTAAAGTAATATTATAAAATATGTATATAGCAAATAAAACTGTAGATTTTATTGTTTACATTCTATCACTAAAATTTGAAATTCACTATTGCAATTATTTAAATAAGGTTTCCAGTCTAAACTATATTTATTCTTTATATACAACCTTCTTCGAGAATTTTTTTTGCTGTTATAAACCAATCCTTCATCAGTGCAACAACTAGTGTCTTCACCTTTTTTAAGTTGAAAATGAAAATCTGTTCTATTTTTATTGTTTTTAGTATCTATTCCCCAATAATTATCATCATTTGTTATAAAAATGACGAATGACTTACACTCACAGTTTTCTTTGCATCGTAAAATATTTTCCATTCTTTCAATATCTTCATAGACTTGATGTCTTGCAATATTATTGGCTAACTGAGATTTTATTTTAAACCCTTTTTCACCATGTCTCTCTATATCACCTTTAATTTCTTTGAGTTTATATTTAAATTCGATAAAATATTTTGTCCCTTGATGTTCAAAAAATAAATCAATAAACGTTCTATCCGCTAAAAATCTTTCTTCAAAATTTTTGCAATTATATCTATTTTTAATTTCTTTTTTACAATTATCGCACGCATTTTCATACAATTTATTTGTTAAAATAGGATATTCTAAAATAATTTTAAATGGTTCTTTTTCGCATTCCTTTAATACTTCATTAAGTTGTTGTGCAAAACTAAACTTAAAATCAGCCTCTGATAGAAAAATTTCTTTTTTCCCCATAAGATAATCCTGTAATTTATTTAAAGTTTCTTTTATTATTTCATATTCACAAAGTTTTTGCATCTTAATTCCCAAACTAAATATAAATAATCAAGATAAAAATGATTTTATGTATTTTTATTATTTTTAGAATTGTATTTTGTATTAATATTTGCAAGTAATATAGCTTCAACTTCTTTATTGTTTGGTGTAGGTAAAAAATATAAATGAACTATTTTATTATGTTTTCTAAATAATTCAAGAACAGTATTATTCATTTTACAATTTGTAGTTTGACCTTTTATAGTGCAGTTATATGGAGTAATATGACCATAGTTTGTATTAAATCTGCTTAGTAAGTCTTCCGTTTCGCCTATATATATTATCTCACTTTCTACAACCCATAAATAAACTCCAGAGATTTTTTTAGGATATTTAATTTTAAATTTACAGAAATCTTTTTCTCCATATTTATTTTTTTTGAGGTCGTTATATTTGGAATCAATATGATTATATATGTCTAAAACCCCATTTTTACAATTAGGAACTAAATCTTGTATATATTCAAATTCATATACTTTACTATCTATTTTAATTTTTATCTTATTTTGAATTTCTACTTCCATTCTTATCTTCCATAAATACATGTGATTAGTAATCAATTTCTAAGACACCTTCTCATAAAAAACTAACCCTGTCAATATAAGTGATTAGTTTTAATCATTTGCATTGTTTAGAAGTAATCACATGTATTTTATTCTTAAGAAAGATAAATGGTATGTTATTAAATGGAATTAGACAAAAAATTTATTGCACAAGTTATTCAAGATGCAAGAAGAAAAAAAGGATTAAAACAATCCGAACTTGCTGAAAAAATAGGTATCAGCGAAAAACATCTAAGCAAAATTGGAACAGGAAAAAACTATCTTGCTTTAGATACTTTTTTAAAAATTATTTCTGTTCTTAATTTAACTCTTGGATATTTTGGACTTAAGAGTAAATAATGAGTAAATCTGGGTAGTTTGCTATTTTTAGGACACATCAACTTTCAACCAACAAAACCCTCATAAATAGGGTATTTTACAAAAAAATAGCAAACTAAATGCAAATTAACAGGTGTTTTGAGAAAAAATAGCTGAGAATTTGATAATTATTTGGGGATAAAAAATGTGTAAAGTAAACTAAAATATATTATTCATAATTTTCTGATAAAATATATGTAAATATACGCTTTATAGATAATAGCCAGAGGATACAAGCTATGAATAAAAATAACAAACAAATTTTTAAAGAAAAGTTATATGAGTTTCTTTCAAATTTATATTCAAATGTAGAAAAAGAAGCTAAGTTTCATTGGTGTACTTCTCATAGTGGTCTTAATGTATGTGATAAAATTTACCAAAACATTAAATCTTATCGTAACGCAGATTTTTTACCCGAAAGAGTAACACAACTTTCTTGTGACTATGTTATTCATGAAAAACACCTTGTAATAGAGTATGATGAATTTCAACACTTTACATATCAACGGCAATTATCACTTGAAGCTTATTCCGACAACATAACACTCCACTATAATAAAGAAAAATGGATACAACTCTGCAAAAAGTTCCGTAGAAAAATGAATAAAAAGAATGACATTTATAGAGATGAAAAAAGAGCTTACTATGATAGCATTAGAGATATTATAATTCCTCGCAACGGCTATAAATTAGTAAGAATTTATCATGGACAAATTGATTTTAATAGTTTGAACGCATTCGATGAGTTAATAAAAATTATTAGTTAGCTTGTAGGTTGGGCATACTTGCCCCAAAATAACTTTTGAGTGAAATTATCAGGACAAAAAGTACAAATGGGCGGACATTTATGTTACTATAATCGGATATTTCGGACATTTGTACTCAACATACTTCCGACCATAAAAATAGGCAAAAACTGGATTACTTCAGACTTTTTCCCTCGCAATGACGAGAAACACTTCCAACCAATTGTCCTGAAAAAAGGTACTAAATGTCAAGAGAGAACTACTCGACTTATTACAACATACAAATAAAAAAAGCACCCGAAGGTGCTAATTCGATAAATGGGGCGGATAATGGGATTCGAACCCATGTATATCGGAACCACAATCCGAGGTCTTAACCACTTGACGACATCCGCCACATTTTAAAAATTCTGTTAATTAATTCTTTGGAACATGTATCCTATTCCACGAGCTGTTAAAATCAATTCAGGGTTTGCAGGATCTGTTTCCAATTTTGAACGTAATCTTGAAATATGTACGTCAACAACTCTTGTATCAATACGATGATCAGGCGGATATGCCCATACGTGTTGTAATATTTCGTTTCTTGAATATGCTTGACCGGAATTGTTTACTAATAATTCCAACAAACTGAATTCCATGCCTGTAAGGCGAATTCTTTCATTCTTACGGAATACTTGGCGTCTTGCTGTATCAATTTTAATATTACCTGTTGTTATAACGTTCTTTGTTGCTTTACCTGTTGTAGTTCCTACTGATTCATGGTTGTTTGTTCTTCTAAGAACTGCCTTTACTCTTGCTTCCAATTCTTTAGGGCTGAATGGCTTAATTACATAGTCATCTGCA
>OCVV011036202.1_pt1 | contig 12382 bp, 13 predicted proteins | sample 1539721 | NCBI WGS metagenome assembly OCVV01 (sample SAMN02144230, study PRJEB22623) | gut metagenome | biome: sheep rumen | host: Ovis aries | place: New Zealand | reverse complement strand
TTCCTACAGATGCTTACGAGCAGCTGAACAAGATCGCTGAAGATAAGATTAAGGATGATGCCGGTCTTTCTTACAACGATGCATTCCAGATGGCGGTACAGGAAAACCCGGGACTGTATGAGCAGTACAGGGAAACACTTTAAGGAGGTAAAATAAAATGGCAGGTATTAAAACTTTTGAAGCTCCTGGCTGCAGAATTTCTCTTTGCGCTGATAAGGCATATGGAGCAGCAAAGCGTTACATTCCTGTAAAGATGACCACTACAGATGGCGTATTTACAGAGGCAACTACACCAGCTACCGATAAAGTTATCGGTGTACTTCAGAATGAAGTAAAGGCCGGTGAAGCAGGACAAATCGCTGTAGACGGTGTTACTTATTTCAATTCTGAGTCTGCACTTACTGCAGGTGATGTAATTGGTACTTGGGGCACCGTAATTGTAGGATGTGCGGCAGGTGGTACAGCTTCTGTACTTATCCGTCCCGTAGTTTCTGCAAGTTAATTCAACAATAATTCAAATAAGGAGGTATAAAGATGCCGTCTAGATCACAGACGCACATTGATCGTGCACTCACAAATATGAGCGTGAAGTATATGCAGGATGCTTCCGGCTTTGTAAATGACAAAGTATTCCCTATCCTGCCTGTTCAGAAACAGTCTGACAGATATTTTGTATATAAGAAAGAGGATTGGTTCCGCGATGAGGCTTCCGAGCGTGCTATGGGTGTTGAATCTGCAGGTGGCGATTATGACATCGATAACACACCTACATATTTCTGTAAGAAGTATGCGTTCCACAAGGACGTTTATGAGGAAGATCGTGCTAATGCCGATGATCCTCTTCAGCCTGATCGTGATGCAACTGAGTTCGTCACAGATAAGATTATGCTTAATAAGGAGAATAACTGGGCTAACACCTATTTTAAGAATGGTGTTTGGGCACAGGATCTTGAGGGTGGTGCTTATGGTACATCTGGTAAGGTTACTTACTTCGATGATTATGATCATTCCGATCCTATCGCACAGGTCGCTAACATGGCTACAGCTATGTCAGAGATCACAGGTAAGCGCCCTAACGTAATGGTTCTTGGTCGTCGTGTTTACGATGCATTAAGACAGCATCCGGATATTCTGGATAGAATCAAGTTCACACAGAGAGGTATTGTAACAGCAGATCTTCTTGCATCTATGTTTGATGTTGACAAGATGCTTGTTGCAAACGCTATTCAGAATGTAGCTAAGAAGGGCGAAAAAGCCGACATGCAGTTCACTCTTGGTAACAACATTCTTCTTGCATATTCTGCTCCTAGACCGGCTCTTAAGCAGGCTACAGCAGGTTATTGCTTCACATGGAAAGGTTTGCTTGGCTCCAATGCACTGGGCGGACGTATCAATCGTTTCAACATGCCTCAGTTAGGTATTGGTACAGAACGTATTGAGATGGAGCTTGCGTATGACATGAAGGTAGTTGCTCCTGATATGGGCGCATTCATTAAGAATGCCATTGATCCGGCTGGAGTAACTGCAACTTCAAGAGTACCAATCACAGGCAATCCTGCTATTCCTGGTGATGCAGGCACACGCTAATGAAGAGATTTAAAGTTATTCGTAAGGATGTACGTTATAACCATAGAACTTTTCATACAGGTGAATTTTTACCAGAAGGCTTTTCTGAGAAGGACAAGTATAGAACCTTGTATCCTTCTCGGATAGCTGAGGTTGAAGTGCCTGATGCAGTTGATGTCACTACGCCCAGTGTGGCTGAACAAAAACAGGTTGTAGCGGGATCCAAGGTACAGAATGTAACTCCAAAAGGTAACGTAAACGTGCAACCAAAGGCTTCCGTGTCTTTATCAGGTAAGAAATAAGCGAGGTGTGCTATGTCTTGGACGTATGATCCCACACAATTACAAGATTCCCCGCTCATGCAGGTTCGGTTAGTGCTGGGTGATACGGACGCCGAAGATCCTTTAATGGAAAATGAAGAAATTCAATTCTATTTGGATGAAACCGGTGATGTACAGCATGCATCAATCCGATGTATCGACACAGCATTAGCAAGAATCGCAGCTATACCCGATTATAAATTGGGTCCGTACCAAGAGAGCACGGGGAATAGAGTTTCATTTTTAACAAGTCTTCGTAAAAGGTTAGAAGAAGAGGGCACAATGTATTGTCCTCCATTATCTAAAAATCCTACAACGAAGCCAATATTCGGTTATGATATGATGAGCGAGTATTGTGATCATACCCTAGGAGGAGGTGAGGACAGTGAATAGTAAAGTCATCAAACGTATGATGAAGTTCAAGATCACAGTCCATCACACTAAAGGTACTAATTCCTTAGGAGATAAAACCTCAATAACCTTTGATGTTCTGGGGTACTTTCAGGAAGATATTAAATTAGTACTTAATCGCCTAGGAAGGCAAGAGACCTCTGGAGCTCAAGTGTATTTAACGGGAGCAGACATTCTTAAAGTAGATATGGATGATCATATTGATATTTCCGTACCTGTGAATGACTCCGTTACAAAAGCTGCTGAAACAGATCAGGAAGAAATTCCTAAAACACAGTACAAGCTTTTGATGGCTGATTTACCAATCCTGCATAAGGACGTATATTATAAGCCTGGTGCACAAGCAGATGTGGGGGTATTATATTTGCCATGAGAATTTCAGTTCGTGTTACGAATGCTGAAACAGTCATTCGTAACTTACAAAAGAAAGAGGCCGAAGCAATAGCACAGGCCCAAGAAGCTGTAGCACAGGCTTCGCAAGAGGTTCTTACAGAAACTCAAACGATTATGCCTGTAGTTACAGGAGCCTTAAGAGATTCCGGAAAAACCGCTACAGAAGTAGAGGGACAAAAAGTTATTGGTTATGTCGGTTTTGGTGATGCTAGTCGAAATCCTAATTCTGGTAGAACTACAGCTTCTTATGCAGTAGAAAAGCATGAAGCACCTGAACGAGGTAAATGGCTAGAGAACACTATTTATAATCATGCCGATATCTTTATAGAGGATCTCGTTAAAGCATTGCAGAAGGCCTTCTAGGAGGCGCTATGCTTGAATTTTTAAAGTTTTTTACAAGCTGGCTAAACGCCCAAGGTGTTATGCCTCCAGAAGTATCAGAGGAAGATACGGGTGAGGCACGGGAGAATAAGACCTGGTTGCAACAGTGGCCCGAAGATATTGACAATGCTTATTGTATTCGTCAATATAGGGGTCGCTTACCCGGACTCCCTACGAAAGACGCTGGCGTTCGCCAAATACAAATCATGGTGCGAAATCGCAGTCATTTGGTTTGCCTTACTCAAATCGAAACAGTTTTCAATTTTTTAAAGGATCGTCCTGAGATGATTGAAGATTTGGATAGTGAGCATTGGGCGATCATATCCTGTACAAAACCACCAGTGAAACTGGAAGATGATGCTAGAGGCAATTCACGTTATAGTTTATCATTTTCCGTAACTACAGCATTTTAAGGAGGTATGTAAAATGGCAACAATTGGTTTGCGCGATGTTTACTACGCATTACTTACGGACGATCCGATTAGTGGATCTCCTACTTATGAAGCTCCTGTAAAAATTGCAGGAGCTATTTCAGCTAATGTGAATCCTAATGCATCTTCAGCTACTTTGTTTGCTGATGATGGCCCTTATGACACAGCAGCTACAATTGGTGAGATTTCTCTTGAGCTTAATATGGCTGATCTTTCTTTGGAAACACAGTCAGTACTTCTTGGACATACTATTGAAGGTGGTGTTCTTAAGTGTAAAGCTGGCGATGTTCCACCTTGGGTAGCTGTAGGATTTAGAACTCTTAAATCCAATGGTCAGTACCGTTATTATTGGCTTAATAAGGGTAAGTTTGCATTACCTGAAGATGATCTTCAGACAAAGGGTGATTCTATCGAATTCCAGACACCGACTATTTCTGGTTCATTTGTTAAGAGAAATTGCGACGATGAGTGGAGACGTATCGGTGATGAGGATGTTACAGGATTTGAACCTTCTTCTTGGTTCACAAGTCCTTTGCAGGCATAAGTGTAGCTATTATAAAAGTTGAGAGGTGAATGTAATGGAAAATAATAACAATATTGTAAACATGAATCAGGCAGGGGCTACACAAGTAGCCCCTAAACCTGTTTCTAATCTTCATGAGATTAGACAGCAGGAAGGAAAGTATTTTATCGGCAATTACGGTGGAAAAGATCGTTATATTTGTTTTGATTTGAATGCTTTCGCAGAACTCGAAGAACGTTTTGGCTCCATGGAAGATGCACAGAAAAGACTACAGTCCGGTTCTATGAAGGATATTAGAACTGTTATGTGGTTAGGTCTTATTTGGGATGAGGTTGAAGTTGATCCTGAAACAGGAGAACCTCTTAAATATCATCTTACACCTTTCCAGGTAGGTTCTTGGTTAAATACAAGTAATCTTCAGGATGTAGTTGAAAAGTTGCAGGCAGCCATGACAGGCGCTCTTCCGGATGAACAAACTTTGCAAACTGCACAGAATCAGCAGGGAGATGGACCTGTTTCACAGCAGGTTTCTAACCCAAACTGATGAATCCCAGGGCTACCTGGGATTGGACACTGTTTTATTATATGGGGACTGTCATTCTTAGAATGAGTCCCCGTACTTTTTGGCGAACTACGCCAAAGAAATTTTTTGCATTACTTCAGGTACATGTAGAATTAAATGAGGCTCCAGATAAACATGGTAAAAAACATCATCAAAGAAATAAGAGTGGTCATGTGGGTCAACCTGAAGTGTATATTGATCAGTTAAGTTTTATGTAGGAGGTACTCATATGGCAACAGATGTAGGTTCATTACAAGCCAGATTATTTTTGGATTACTCAAAATTTCATAGTGGTATGGAAGTAGCTACAAATGATGCCAAAAATTTGGGTAATACACTACAAAATGCTTTTAACGGATTTAGTCCAGATCAAGCAACCGTAGTAAAGAAAGCAAGTCAGCTTAGTCAGACTTTAAGCAATATATTTGCTAAAACTCAGGCTAATGTAAAAATTTCTATGGATGCTTCTAATTTTGAGACAACTGCACATGAAGTCAATGAATGGGTCAGTAGTGTAAGGGATCGCTTATCTACTGGCCTTTCTGACGTTACACCTCATATCGATATCACAGAAGCTCAAAATGAATTAAATAACCTTAAGACCACAATAAGTGAATTTCGTTCGTTTGCTGATCAGCAATTACACGATATACGCCCTTCTATTCACATTGGTAATGCTAATAGAAGTCTTAATACAGTTAGACAGAGCATTGAAACTTTAAGAACACAGGCTTCGCAGCCTGTAAATATGGCTGCTCGTATGGATACTACAAATGCTACGGCAGCTATGAGTGAATTAGTTACAAGGGCTCAGCAGATAGGACAGGAGATCTCGAACGCTTTGGGTCAGGCAAATCCTACAAGCTTTTATCAGACATCTTCTGCTATGCAATCTATGGCACAGGCCATGGAGGTTATTATTACTCGTGCAACCGCGTTTGAAAGCGCATTGCAAAATATGAATCAGACGTTGCAGCAAGTATCCGCTGTAAGAACATTTACCTCTCAACTCTCGCAAGAGTTCAACAATATGGCTACTGCAGCTGAAAACGCTGCTACGTCTGTTTCTAATTTAAGTAATCAAATTTGGGAACTTGTAAATATACTTGAAGTGTTTACAGGTGATCAGTCTTATTTCTTTAGTGATATGACATCTCAAATTGATGGGATGGCAAATGCAGCATCTCGTTTCGCAGCTAGTATGCAAAGTGCTAGAGCTCAAATGGGTAATGCTAATCGAGAAGCAAAAGAGCTTGGTCCTAATGTAGGTAAAGCATCTAGTGAAGCTAAGGGTCTTCAAAAGCAAATGCAAAGTAGTGTACATTGGGCCGATAGATTAAAACAGATTATTGGTGGTATTGTTATATCACAAGCCTTCTATCAAATTACAGGTATGATCCGTAGTTGGATAGGAATGGCTAATGAATTTTCGATGGAGATGGAGCAGGCAGCTATCTCCTTTAAATATCTTATAGGATCTGCAGAAGAGGCTAATTCCTTTATTCAGGCTTTACAGGATTTTGCAGTAGAATCGCCTTTGGATACAGCCGGTGCAGAAAAGTCAGCAAGAATGTTGATGACCATGGGTATTGCGGCTAAGAATACAATCCCTGTTTTAAGGGTTTTAACAGATACAGCAACAGTAGCTGGCGGAGAAATTGAAGATACTGTATATCGTATTTCACTTGCATTAGGTCAGATGTTACAGTCAGGTACTGTAAAAATGCAAGAAATTCGTCAGTTAGTAAATGCAAATATTCCTATTTATGATATTTTACAGGAAGAATTAGGTTTAACTGCTAAACAAGTTTCACAAATAGGTAAAGAGGGTGTAAATTCAGCTAAAGCTGTTAATGCTATCTTAAGAGGTTTACAGAAGAGGTTCGGTGGGGCTGCTAAAGAAATGCAGACCACTGTAAAAGGTTCTATAAATGCTATTAAAGATAGTTTCATGGTATTATATAATATCATAATTTCAGGTCCTTATGAATGGCTTCGTTCACGTCTTGTAGCTATTTCTGAAGTAATGACAACTATGGTAGCTATTATTCGTCGTGTAGGTCCTGGTGGATTATTCGAAGCTTTATTCCCGCCTGAACAGCAGGCAATTATTAGAAATCTTATTGGTGCTTTTGGTCAATTAGCTTCCGCCATTAAATATACAGCTATTTTAATGGGTTATATGTTTGGCGATGCCATTAGAACACTAGCTTATTGGTTAAATATTATTTTACCGCCTATAGCTATATTCTTAAATGGGTTAACACAATTAGCACTTTATTTATATAAAAATGTTCCTTTAATTCGAATGTTTGTTGGAGCTCTTGGAGCTGTTTTCCTTATAACTAGAGTAGTAATTCCTTTACTAACTATACTTTGGAAAATTTTAGGTTTATCTAAAGTATGGGCATTTGCTACAAGATGTGTTCAACTTTTTGGAGCTGCCTTACTTTGGTTAGTTCATAATCCTATTGCAATAGCTATAGCAGGTATAGTAGCTTTACTTGCAGTTATTGGATATCTAACAGGTGCTTTCGATGGACTAGTCGCTAGAATTAAAGGTGTTATTTCTTGGTGGTCTAACTTAAATAAGACATTAAATGCCGGACTTAAGTTAGGTTATGATCCTAATAAAATATTACAGCCTTGGAAAGATAAGGGCGTTGATGATAACTCCAAAGATTACCTGGGAAGATTGCAGGACATTCAAGATGCAATGGGTGATGTTGGAGATGAAGCAGAAAAGACTAAAAAGAAACTTAAAAACAGTTTCTTACAGTCCTTCGATGAAGTTTATCAGATTAAACCTAATGAAGATGATACAGCACAAACAGCGGCGGATTTAGGTTTAGATGATTATGATTTTCCTATTGATATTTTCAATGACATACCTACAGATCTTACAGATACAATAGGAGATCTCGGAAGTGCTTTAGATGATCTGGCTATACCGGGTGCAGATTTCTGGGATAAATGGAAGAAAGTCTTTTCAGAATGGCCGGATTGGTTAGCACCATTACTTGGAGCTTCTTTAGGAACTATCATAGGTGCAGCTTTAGGTGGCGTACCAGGAGCGATCATCGGAGCAGCTATTGGTGCTTTAGTTGGTTGGCTTTGGGATAAAATTGCAGATGCTTTTAAATTAACACCAGAACAACGAACAAAAGCTGCAATTACTTCTGGTATAGCAGCTGGTCTAGGTGCTATACTCGGTTATATGATTGGTGGTCCATTGGGTGCCGCCTTAGGAGCCGTTATTGGAACCTTTGCAGGAGAATTTTGGTCAATCCTCTGTGATAAATTAAAGATTACAGATGCTGCTAGATATGGCGGACCTATAGCTTCAGGATTAGCAATGATTCTTGCATGGGCACTTAAAGATGTTTTACATGTAGGTGGCTTACAAGCTTTAGGTATTGGAGCTTTAGTAGGTGTATGGGTAACGTCACTTATTGAGGCCATTGCGTCAGGAATCAAGACAGGTGATTGGAGTAAACTTTCAATGCCTATCCTAGGAGGTCTTGGAGCTGCATTAGGATTCGTTCTTGGAGGTTTACCTGGAGCTGCTATAGGTTTAGCTATAGGAGAACTTGCAGGCGGCTTATTTACTAAGATATATGAAGCCATCAAAGAGAAGTTTGGATTGCCTGAGTCTACAAGTATTGCAGATGTTATAGGTGGATGTATAGGTGCTGCATTAACTGGTTTTGCTAATGCTTTTTGGAGAACCTTCACAACACCATTGGCGGAAGGCATTGCGGGAGCTATTACAGGTTCAGTTGATAATGCGGCTTCAGGTATAGTTCTTAATGGTGTAAGAGCTTCACTTTCTGGTGCGCTCAAAGGAGGCATTATTGGAGCTGTAGCTGGATTAGCTGGAGGCTTATTAAGTAATGCTTTAAATGGCTGGGTAGCTAAGGAATTAGATAAATCTGAACAAGATCTTAGTAACGGAGCTATTGGACAATCTATTGGAGGTCTTATTGGTGGTATTGTAGGATTGATCATTACAGGAGGCAATCCTATAGGAGCTGCTTTAGGTACTGTTATAGGCCAAATTGTCGGAGGCTTTGTTGGATTATTTGCTAGTGATGTAGCTGAAAGATTCTCTACATGGTGGGATGGCATTGTTACTAGCATGACAAGTGCTTTTTCTAAATTCGATGGAACTTTCATGGGAATTTGGAATGGTATAAAAGGTATATTCTCTTCAATCTTTGAAGGCATTAAAGGTTTTGCAAATAACATTGGTTATTATGCTGGTTATGTTTTAGGTAACGCTGTAGGCCTTATCATAAAAGCCTTTAGTATTGATTGGGGACAAATTTGGACTAACATTACGACAGGTCTTTCTAATATATGGACAGCTTTTACAACATATGATTGGTCTAAATTAGGACAAGACATTCTTACAGGAATTCAGACCGGCTGGACTGCAGTAACTACTTGGTTTGCTGGTATAGGTGCAAGCATTGCACAATTCTTCACTGGTATAGATCTGAAACAAATCGGTATTGATTTAATTACAGGTTTTTATAATGGCATTACAGCACAATTCCAAGTAGTTTGGGAATTTATAAAAGGCTTATTTACAGGCTTTATTGATGGTATTAAGAATGTCTTAGGTGTACATTCACCTAGTACAATCTTTGCAGAAATTGGTGGTAACTTAATTTTAGGTCTTTGGAATGGTATCACGGCTATTTGGGGTACCTTTATAGAATATATAAATGGTATCTTACAAGGACTTATTGGATGCTTTAATACTTTTGCTACTAACTTAAGTACATGGGCTACTACTACGTGGGGTACTATTACACAATGGGCAACCAATGTAGGAACAACTATAAGTACTTGGGCTACTACAGCTGCTACTACGATTGGAACTTGGGTATCTACTACAATGACTAATATAGGTACTTGGGTTACAACGGTAGGTACAAATATTAAAACCTGGGCTACCACGGCAGCCACAGATATCAGTACTTGGGTAACAAATACAGGAAATAATATTAAAACTTGGACTACACAAAAAGGATCTGAAATACGTACTTGGGCAACAACAAGTGCTACTAATATTGCAACTTTTGCATCTACTTCAATGAGTAGAGTTTCATCCTTTGTTTCAACTACTACATCTAAAATCAGCTCTTGGGCTAGTACCACTACATCCAAGATTGGTTCTACCGTAAGTACGTGTATAAGTAAGATTAGTACATTTACTTCTACGGGTATAAGTAAAGTTGGAACTTTTGTTTCTACGGCTACTAGTAGAGTTGGTACATTTGCTTCTAATTTCACTTCTAAAATTAGTTCAGCCATGTCTACAGCAGCAAGTCGCATAAGTAGTTTTTGTTCAACTACCTTAAGCAATTTAAGTAGTTGGGCAAGTTCAGTAGCAAGTAAAATTTCAAGTGCTTTAAGTAGTGCAGCTAGTGCTGTAAGTAGTGCTGTAAGTAGTGCTTCTAGTGCTGCAAGTAATATTGCAGGTAAACTCGCAGGACATGCTACAGGAGGCATTTATAATAGAGAGCATTTAGCTATGATTTCTGAAGGTAATAAATCAGAGGCAATAATTCCTCTTCAGAATCAAACAGCTATGCAACCTTTTGTAGATGCGGTATCTCAAGGATTAACAGAAACCTTAGCACCTATCATTGCAAATATGAAGGGTGGTAATAGTTCTGGTGCTGATAGCCTACAGCCACTTTATGTAGGAACACTTATAGCAGATGAAAGAGGTTTGAAAGAACTTGAACGTAAGATGAGAGTCATACAAGTAAAAGAGGATAGGAGGCGTAGTTAATGGCACAACAAGAATTTAAAATTGACGGCGTCACCATAAAACGTCCTTCAAGTTTTAAAATCGAACGTTATAATGTAACTAATTTGGATCGTAGAGCCGACGCAAAAATGGTAGGAGATTTGATAGCAAAAAAGCGTAAGTTTTATTTTACTTACGCTGCTATCACTGCCAGAGAATTAAATGTTATCCTAGATGCTATTTGGGAAACAAATTCGTTATTTTTTACATTAACCTATGTAGAAAATAATGTGACAAAAACAGCAACAGTCTATTCGGGTTCAATTCCTTCGGAATTACATATGACTGGATCTAATTGGGTTTGGAAAAACGTAACGTTTGATTTAATAGAACAGTAAAGGAGATGTTTTTATGAGAATGCCCACTGAACAAGATTATAATGCGGAATCTCGTGAGATAGAGTTTTGTATAGATATCTATTTCAATGGGCCGAAAGCAGACCCTTTACGAGTAACACGTGATAATTATCTTATTGATTTGGATTTATTAGATGAAACATGTGCTGATGGGGACACCTTTGTGGGTGTCCCTTCAGCTAATGAAGTTTCATTTAATCTTTACAGCGAAGATGGTATTTTTAATCCTAATAACATTCATGGTACGTATTATGGTAAAATAGGTTTAAATACGTGTTTAAAGATTTATGTTAGACCTGTAGTAACAAATACAGATGAGCCTTTTGAATGGGAGCCTTTAGGTGTTTTTTATGTAACTGATTGGGTTACAGATTTAACAGGTATAAATGTAAGTGTAACTGGTACGGATTTATTAGCTAATTTATTTACAAGTGAAAAAGTGCGGTTACCTATTTTGACAGAATATCCTATGGAGGATTTAATTAGTGATTTCTTTACAGCGAATGGACAAGATATTACAATTGTAGGTGATTTTACTCATAATTTACCATTTGCATATATTGATAAAGATAACAATAAATTTTTACAGGAATTTGCTAATGGAGCTTTAGCTTTTATTTATAGTAATCATTCAGGATCTTTTATTGTACAATCTATAGATACAATTTTACCTGTAGCACATACTTTAACAGATCACGATCAAATTATAAGTATCAATGCTAAACAGTCTATAGTGAATTCTTATGATGGTATAACTGTTATTTGTGAAAAGCCTCAATTAAGTAAGGAAATAAGCATTTTGCAAAATAGGGCGCAAGCAATAAAAGAAAACGAAACCTTGATTCTTAGTAATCAGGGTTTTTCGTCTACTCCGTTATATGCTCTTTCACATGTGGAAGTTCAGAGTGATGCGGATTGCGAGGTCACGGATATAAGTTCCAGTGTATTTGACATTTCTTATAAACTAGTTAATAATACCGCATTAGCTACTAATGTAAATATTAACTTTTTTGGTTATATTATTGAAAAACTTCCTATTACATATTCAGATGAAACTTCTAATATGTTAAAGATTGATAATGATTATGTACAGTCAGAAGATTATGCATCACATATTAAAGATCTTTTAACGGCTTATATCAGATTACCAATACCTGTGTTAGAAGTAACTACTAGAGGTAATCCAAAATATCAACCAGGTGAAAAAGTCCGTATTTACAGTGAAGAATATGATATAGATTTTACTGGTTGGTTAATTAGGCAACATTTTACATACGATGGAGGATTAAAATGTACTATTACAGTACTTAATTCCGGAATTATTGGAGGGTAATTATGGCTTATGGCTCTAATATATTGAAAAAAGAAGCCGCTTATTATAGTTTAATCAATGCTACTATTATTAACGGCATTTTACATATCGGGGCCGGAGGTTCAGCTACACAAACTTTAGGTGTTTCCGATTTACCGGCTGTTACAAAAAATATGTTATTTACTTGTATTTCTAATGATGAATATTCTGATCATTACGCACCAGATATACAAGTGATAGTATATACTAAAATGAAAGGTGATATAACTTATTCTAAAGCTATATTATATCCTGTTCAAGTAG
>OCVV011127814.1_pt1 | contig 12385 bp, 11 predicted proteins | sample 1539721 | NCBI WGS metagenome assembly OCVV01 (sample SAMN02144230, study PRJEB22623) | gut metagenome | biome: sheep rumen | host: Ovis aries | place: New Zealand | reverse complement strand
CTCTGCGTTCAAGGCAGGAAAAGTCCAAACAAAAGAACGTCGCGATGATGGTGCAGGGTTTTCCCTGCCACGCCGAGGGCTGATTCTGCAATATTTTGAGTTTATCGACAGACTGAAAGCCCCGACAATATGTCGGGGCTTTTTATGCACAGAGACTTTATCACATAGCCATTTTGTTTCTTATAACTATCTCGGTCTTGCTTACATCTACCTGCTCCTCGTCAAGGGTGAGCTCTCCTATACTGTCTGCCCTGATAATTCCGCCTGACGGATTGATCACACTGTCAATTCCGCCGACAATGTCAGCATCTACCGTTGAGTACTCAAATGCAAGAGTTGTATTTACAAGTGTGCAGTTTTTAAGCACAAGATCCTCTATATAGCACATTCCCTGAAGGCTCTCGATAGTGCAGTTTATGAGCGTCAGGTTCTTGGTGTTCCAGCCGAGGTATGCTCCCGAGATATTGCAGTTTTCAACCGTGATGTTCTCGCAGTTCCAGAAAGCGTCACGGCCTGATATGCGTGAGTTTCTTATCACGATATTCTTACAGCCGTCAAAGCTGTACTTGCCGTCAAGGGTAAGACCGTCTATCTCCATATCCTCGCAGTTCATGCCGAGGTAATCTCCCTTGACAGTGATATTCTTTATCCGAACATTTTTACAAGCCCAGAGCGTTTCGGGAGCGTTTGTAAAGTTCACATTTGTCAGCTCCACATTACTGCACCTGCGTATACCCTTCTGAGCCGCATAGAGCGTATCTCTTATCGTGAGATCATCTGTATACCAGAGAGCCGCCCTTGCGCCCTCATCAAAGGTGCTGTCATGAACGTTCACCCCTTTGCTGTACCAGAGAGGATATTTTCCTCTGAATATTGTATCAACGGTCTCTGTATTGAAGCTGTGCTTCATCGGTGACTCTCCGACATCGAAGACGCTGCCTGTCACAAGGGTATCCCTTGCCTGAAACAGAGCTCTTTCCTCAAGAAAAGTTCCCTTAAATGTATGCTTCACTGTATACCCTCCTTTTTCATTATATACACAAGATAGTCAAGACAGCTGATGTTGTGCTCCTTTTCATGCACCTCATCAAGAAGCTCTTTTCTGTGCTCAGCCAGCAGCTTTTCGCACTTGCCCTCATCACAGATACAGCTGTCGAATTGCTCTATAAATTCCTCGCTGCAGCCTGCGTCGATAAGATTCTGCTTTATATTATCGGTCATAGAATGCACCTCATTTTATTTGTTGATATTATTATAGCACAGATGTCTGCAAATTACAAATGCTTATAATAAATATCAGGCTATGCTTGACGGTAATATCAAAATGTGGTATACTATTTCAAAAGGAGGAACACACTATGGACATTCGTGTACTGAAATATTTTCTTGCTGTTGCAAGGGAGCAAAGCTTTTCCGTTGCGGCTGAAAGGCTGTATCTCTCTCAGCCTACCCTGTCAAGGCAGCTAAAAGAGCTTGAAGACGAGCTTGGAAAGCCCTTGCTTATCCGTTCAAACAAGGGTGTTACCCTCACAGAAGAGGGCATGATACTCAGAAAGCGTGCAGAGGAGATAGCTGAGCTCCTCGACAAGGCTGAACAGGAGGTAAAGCACAGCAGCGATGTAGTCTCAGGCAAGGTTTACATAGGCGCAGGCGAGACCTACTCGATAAAGCTTATTGCAGACACTGCCAAAAAGCTCCAGACAGAGCACCCCGATATACAGTACAGCATCTACAGTGCAGACGGCACAGACGTACTTGAAAGGCTTGACAAGGGGCTTATAGATTTCGGCATTATCTTTCAGCCTTATGACAGCACCAAGTACGAGGGGATAAAGATACCGCTTAAAGATACCTTCGGAGTGCTTATGCGCCGTGATATGCCCCTCGCCGAAAAGGAGACTATAGAGCTTTCCGACCTGAAAGGGCTTCCGCTTATCATTCCGAGACAGCCGAACCACAACACCCGGATCTCAGACCTTCTGATCGAAAGCACAGGTGACGAAATGCACATTGCCGCTGAGTACAACCTTGTATATAACGGCTCGGTAATGGCAAGCGAGGGCATGGGCTACTGCATAACCTTCGACAAGCTTATAAACACGGAGGGCAGCAATATGTGCTTCAAGCCCCTTGTCCCGAAGCTTGAAGCTGAATGCACCTTCGTCTGGAAACGCTACACTGTATTCACCAAGGCAGCAAGCCTGTTTCTCTCCCGGTTCAGGCAGGACATCAAGGATTTTGATTTCAGCGAACAAGTAACAAATTAAGGCAACACCGCACGACCTCTGTGCATCAGATGCGCCGTCCAGAGGCGTTAGCCGTGGGTCGTGCGGTATTGCCTTAAACAAGAGCATAACAATGTCAAAGGCTGTCAAGGCGATAGACCCGAACGCTGAGGGCTTTGGGCCTGCTCTGTTCGGCTACACCGCCTTTACAAGCTTCGCAGGCGGTGCAGCTATGCTTGCACGAAGAAAAAAGAAGAGCTGAGAATTTACAAATATTGTATTCACATTATGTTCTTTAATATTTGATAGAATAAAATCGTTATGTATGCTATAATTACCAAAAGCTCTGCAAAAGGAGGATAACTATGGCGAATAAGGCAGTAAAGCTTCTGAATGAATATTTTGAAAAGGTATACTCCGCAGACACTACATCAAAATTTAATGCTCTGTGCAAGGAGTACTCTCAGCTTATCCCAATGGCTGACCCCGACGCTGAAACTGCAAAGCTCATGGAAAACATTTTTGAAGCTATGTCGCATATACTTTCCCCGGAAAGGAAGCATAACACCGGAAAAGAGCGCCTTTCCGATACTGAGAAGAAAGAAATGGACATGGTTCAGAGACTTATTGACATGAACCTCTTTACTTATCATTTCCAGCCAATAGTTCGTGCCGACACGGGAGAGATCTATTCCTATGAGGCTCTTATGAGAGCAGGAGATATAACAGAGATCACTCCGTTTCATATACTGAAGTATTCCGAGCTTACCGACAGGCTTGATGAGATAGAAAAGTATACCTTCCTTAATGTACTTCATTTTATGAAGACTAACCCTGAGCTTTTCAGGGATAAGCTTGTTTTCATTAACAGTATGCCAAGCGTTCACATCGACAGTGACAGTCAGGCTGAGATAGAAAGGCTCTTGTCCGAGCTTTCGGATAAGGTCGTTGTTGAGATGACCGAAAACTCCGAATATGATGACGATGACCTCAATGACATCAAGCGCAGGTATTTCAGGCTTAATATCCCGATAGCCATTGATGACTACGGCACAGGCTACTCGAATATCAGCAATCTTCTGAGATACACCCCGAACTACGTTAAAATTGACCGTTCTCTCATCAGCGGTATTCAGGATAACCCGAACAAAAAGCACTTTGTAAGGGAGATAATCGACTTCTGCCACGATAACGGCATTATGGCTCTTGCCGAGGGCGTTGAAACGTCAGAGGAGCTTCGTACTGTTATACTGCTCGGTGCTGACCTTATACAGGGCTTCTACACTGCAAGACCCTCTGCCGAGGTTATTCAGTCGCTGACCTATGAACTGAAGGCTGAAATAAAAGCCCACCAGCAGGAGCGTCAGAACGGCAGACGTCTCAGAATGTATACCGCTGAAAACGGAGAGCACGTCTCTCTTGAAAGGCTTGAAAAAGACGGCTACAGCTGTATCCGCATTGGCTCGGACTACACATGGGGAAATGTCACGGTAAGCGGCTCTGCAAGCCCCGATTCGGCGCTTCATATTGAGGTCGCTGAAAGCTTCAGCGGACAGATAACCCTCGAAAATGCCACACTTTCAAACCTGACCGAAAGCCCCTGCATTGATATAGGCTCGGACTGCGATGTAAGCCTTTTGCTTATCGGTGTAAACAAGCTTGTAAACAGCGGTATCCGTGTACATGAAAGCGCATCATTCACCCTTAAAGGCAAGGGAAACCTCGATATAGCTCTCGGAAGCTCCGACTACTACGGCATCGGAAACGACAAAGCTTCTCGTCACGGCACACTCATTTTCAATCAGGACGGAACAGTCAGCATTCGCGCTGACAGCCATGCAGGTGTGCTTATAGGCTCGGGACTCGGCGGTAAAATCAGCATACAGAGGGGCAGATACATTCTTAAAGGCAACGGAAGCATCAATGTCTGCGTAGGCTCACTTGACGGCGATACAAGAGTTGAGCTTCACGGCTGTGACTTTGAGGGCACTGCTCTCGGTGCTGTCGGAGTGGTGATCGGCTCTATGAACGGCTCTGCGGATATCCATGCGATATACTCAAGTGTCAAGTGCATTTCGTCAAGCCAGCTATCTGCCTCGATCGGAACAATAGAGGGCAAAAGCGCAAAGCTTCATGCAGAGAGCGTAAGCATAGAATCTAAGAGCAGCGCTGATGCACTCACTTCCTTCGGTGCGCTCAATGGTCTCTCAGATATAAGGATCGAACGCTCCTCTGTCAAGGCAGAGGCCGAGGGCGCAAAGGCGCTCATATTCGGAAGCCATCAGAACGGCGCTAAGCTCACACTTACTGATGTTGATATCTCGGCATCAATTTCAACCGAGCACGCAGCCTACATTATTGCGGAAAAATCCGATATACACACCTCGGGCGGAAGATACCGCTTTACTATCAACGGCAGCGAAGCCAGCGGGCCTATACACTGATATATAAATACCTCAGACAGTATTTATATATCATATTAAAATACCATATATAGTATTCAGATATAAAAAACTGCCCGAAAGGACAAGTCTTTCGGACAGCTTTTTTCTTTTATGCAGGCTTTACATTCATGATCTGTGTGAAGCCTGTGGTTTCAAGTATTTCCAGAACTATGGGTGATACATTTACAATGGACAAAGGCTGTTCGTATCTTGTGCCGACCTGCAAAAGCACCCTGAGCCCTGCACTGGATATATACTCAAGCTTCTTCGCATCAAACAGGGGCGCTGTATCAGAGCACTTTTCCAGTACATCAAAGACAGCCTTTCTAACCTCTTCGACATTGTTCATATCTATTCTTCCCGACAATGAAATCGTCAGCTTTCCGCTTTCAAAAACCGAATCAACATTCTGCATAGCTGTTCTCCTTTCGTTTTAACCGCCTCAGACTTAACCGTCTCAGACGGAACTCACTATTATTATGCATTATTTTGTCGGATTTGTCAATAGGAAAGTTTTTTTGAAAATTATTGAAAAATTATTTAAAAGACTTGAAATCATTATTAATATATGTTATAATATGTAAATAAGTATAGTGTACGTTTAACTAAACCCAGTAATTATTTTAGGAGTATCTCATTATGAATGAAAACAAGCGTAAAAGCCTGACATTTGTCAACCTTGCACTTGCGCTCGCAAATGACTATAAAACGCTGTATGTTATCAGCTCAGATGATGACAGCTATATTGAGTATGCTCCTCACGGCGACGATAAGGAGCTTGTTCCTGTTTCCAGCGGTGATGATTTCTACAGCGATTCAATAAAAAATGCAAGGGAGCAGGTCTGGCCTGCTGATCTTGAGTTTTTTCTTAATGCAATTAGCAAGGAGGCTGTTGTCAGCGCTCTTCAGGACGGAAAATCTTTCTCTCTGAACTACCGTCTGAATATAAACGGTGTACCCCGCTACTATTTTCTTAAAACTATACGTGCTACCGACAGAAGCATAGTTATCGGCGTTCAGGACATTGACAAACAGAAGCGCCGTGAGCTTGAAAATGAAGCTGTCAGCAGAACCTATTCGGAGATCGCAGATTCTCTTGCAAGCCTGTTTGAGGTTATCTACCATGTTGATATTTCTACGGGGCGTTATACTGAGTACAGCTCCAGCGAGAGCTATGCGGAGCTTGGTCTTAGCAGCAGCGGAGCTGACTTTTTCCGCAAGGCGCAGGAGGATATTGTCCGTGTTGTACATAAGGATGATAAGGAAATGGTGGTTCAGCGCTTTGACCGTGAAAGCCTTATAAAAGACCTTCGGGAAGAGGGCTCGGTTCAGCTGACTTACAGACAGGTGCTTGATAACAGGATACAGTATGTGCAGATGCTTGCCTTTTTCAAGAAAGACAACGAGGAGCGCCTTGTAGTTGCTGTCAGGAACATTGACCAGCAGATGCGCAATGAGCAGAGGCTCAGACAGCAGAGCCGTGATTTCAGCGATATGGCTATGGCTCTGGCTCAGCAGTATGAGGTCATTTACAGGGTAGACCTGAACACAAATGAATATTTTGAATACACCTCAAGCACGCAGTTTGCTCGTCTGGAGCTGGGTACTGTCGGGAAGGATTTCTTTGCCGAAGCAGCAGAGAACATGAAGCACGAAATCTACAGCGAGGATCTGCCCATGATGCAGATGTCAATGAAAAAGGAAAACCTGATTGAAAGCCTCGGCGTTTCGGGAAAGGTGTTCTTTAACTACAGGCAGATAATTGATAACAGACCTCAGTATGTGTCTTTGTATGCGGTCAGACCGAGCGATGACTCAGACCATATCATTATAGCTGTTGCAAACATTGATGCCGCAAAGCGAATGGAGCTTCAGTACAGAAACGCAGTTGACCTTGCAAACCGTGACGCTCTTACCGAGGTCAAGAACAAGAGAGCCTATGCCCAGTGTGAAATGGAGCTCGACAATCAGATATATGCAGGAAAAATATCTGGGTTCTCAATCGTTATCTGCGACCTGAACGGTCTGAAAAATGTAAATGACACACTCGGACACAAGGCAGGAGATGACTTTATCAAAAGCGGCTGCAAATACATCTGCGACACCTTTGACCACAGCCCTGTTTTCCGTATCGGCGGAGATGAGTTTGCGATAATCGTCAAGGGCAGAGATTTTGAGCGCCGTGATGAGCTTATGGAGCGTTTCAGAACGATCATGAACGAGAACAAGCAGAAGGGCCTTGTGACAGTTGCCTGCGGTATCTCCGACTTTGACCCTGTCAGGGATATGAGAGTGCAGGACGTTTTCGAGCGTGCCGATGCACTGATGTACGAGAACAAGAAGTTTCTGAAAGCCGGAAACTGATATGAACAAATACAGAGATATACTCGCAGAGAAAGCGTCGGAGAGCGTGCTTGAAAAAAGAGCTTCCGTCAGCTATTCTGCTTTCAGAAAATACAGCTACTACTCACGGACAGCACAGCGTGAGACCCCTGTAAATGTACTCCTGCCTGCCGAAACGGAAGAGGGCAGACGCTATCCTGTGCTCTACATTCTGCACGGCTACTGGTGCGATGAAAACTGGATGAGCGACGAGAGGGTGCATATCCCCGAAATGCTTGCAAACCTCACCGCTGATGGCTCTGCCGAGCAGATGATAATTGTATGTCCGTACATCTATTGCAGTAAGGATAAGCCTCGCTGTACCGCTATGGACTATGAGAACTCCTCAGCCTATGATAACTTCATCAATGACCTGAATACTGACCTTATGCCCTTTATTGAAAACACCTTTCCTGTCCTGACCGACCGTGAAAGCACTGCCATAACAGGCTTTTCAATGGGCGGAAGAGAAGCACTTTTTATAGGGCTCAGTCAGCCTGAGCGCTTCGGCTATATAGGTGCTGTCTGCCCCGCCCCCGGGCTTGTAAGAGGTACAGAGGATCCATTTAATCTGGAGAACGAAGACCTTCGCTTTGAGCACGATGCCCCGAAGGTGCTTCTTCTGAGCGCCGCCGTCGGAGACCCTGTAGTCAGGGGCTGCCCCGAGCTTTATCACAGGCTCTTCACCGAGAACGGCACAGAGCATATCTGGCATCACATTCACGGCACAGGCCATGATGCAGACAGCGTTATACCTCACCTGTATAACTTTTTAAGAATGATATTCCGATAAAAAAACGCACAGGAAAGCCTGTGCGTTTTAGCTTGTTGCAAAAGTCCTTTTAAACGGGGTCTGGGGCGTAGCCCCAGTGGGGCAAAGGGGCGAAGCCCCTTCCTCCTCTTACCCAGCCGAGGCTGTCTGGACGTAATGTCCAGACCTGACGAGGCAAAGCTCTGCACTATCTATCTCTGCGGTCAGGGCAGGAAAAGCTTCAAACAAAACTATGACGCGATGATGGTGCAGGGTTTTCCCTGCCCGAGAAACACGCCGAGGGCTGATTCTGCACTATTTTTGAGTTTATCGACAGACTGAAACGCACAGGAAAGCCTGTGCGTTTTTTATCCGCCGTGCTTTATCTTCTCTGTGAGAGCCAGCACCTCGTCCTTTATTTTCTCCCGACTTCTCCTTGTGACTGCCATGCTCACAGGGGCGGCAAGCCCTGCCGCCGCCAGCCCGAGCACACCTGTCACTACACCTATCGCAAAGTGCTCTGACCTGAGTATCAGGCTCATTCCCAGTCCCAGTATCAGCACTCCCGCAATCCCGAGCGCTATTCCTGCCATAGTTCCGGGAAGCTCTGCCCTTTTATCAAGAGCCCTCAGCCTTTCAAGGTCTGCATCGCCGCTGACATCAATATTTATATATTTTGAGGCTATCCTCTCTGCTTCCTCATTTCTGGCCGAGGAATAGCTGTAATTGAATTTCTCACTCATTGCCATTCTCCTTACTATTCTCAGGAGCACAGTGCAGAATAACGGTAAACACGCTTCCCTTTCCAAGCTCCGAGGACACGGTTATCTCTGCACCGATAATATCAATAATACGCTTTACCAGCGCCAGCCCGAGGCCGTTTCCTCCCGACGCATGAGAGGTATCCCCCTGATAGAACTTATCAAAAATGTGCCTGCCTGTTTCGCTGTCGATACCGCAGCCCGTGTCGGATACACTCACCGAGGCATACTCTCCGTGTCTCTTGACCGAGAGCCCCACAGTGCCGCCCTCATCGGTGAACTTTACAGCGTTAGAAAACAGATTGTTCCAGACTAAGCTCAGAAGCTCGGGATCGGCATTTACGATTATGCCGTCATCAATATCGGTCTCGATCTCAAGACCCTTTTTCTCCCATTCGCTTTCAAAGGCAAGCATACTCTCGCAGGCCTGCTCACTGAGGTCAAAAAGTCTGCTTTCGGGGAAGATCTGCTGGTTTTCAAGCTTGTTGAGTTTAAGTATGTTTGTTATCAGCTCCGCCAGACGCTTTGACGCATCATTGATAGAGCCTGCGTATTCAATGCGCTCCTCCTCGGACAGCCCTGTCGTCTTCAAAAGCGCCGCATAGTTCTGTATGACCGCAAGCGGAGTTTTCATCTCATGCGATACGTTTGACACAAAGTCCGTTCGCAGCGTTTCCACTCCCGAAAGCTCATCAGCCATTTTGTTTATACGCTCGATTATCACGTTATACCGGTTTGCTCCGAGAGGGTCTGTAAATGGCTTTATTCTCTCGGTAAAGTCGCCCTCGGTGAGCTTTTCAAGCCCCTCGGAAATTCTCCTTACAGGTCTGTCCACAGTGTACTTTTTCCTAAGCCTGTCTATCAGCCACACTATAAAGGCTATGAACAGCGCATTCGCAAACGTTATGATCGCACTGAATTCAATATCCTTCTTTGGTATGCCCATTATATTGAAAAACAGCACAAAGGAAGCCGTCAGCACAAAGGAGATAAAAAACAGTATTCCTAAGTATTGCAGTATGCTCAGAAGCCTTGCCTTGTTCCCGGGATTCATTTGAGCACCGCCTTATAGCCCAGCCCGTGAACGGTAACTATCTCAAAGTCATCGCAGTGCTCAAACTTTTCTCTGAGCTTTCTCATATAAACGTCAACCGACCTTAGCCCCGAGGTAGCCTCTATATCCCAGAACTCATTCATAAGCTGAGAGCGTGTAAAGGTCTTTTTCGGGTTTGAAAGAAGCTTGTACAGCAGACTGAACTCCCTGACTGTCAGAGCTATCTCCTCTCCGTCATAAACACAGCTCTGCTCGTCCTCGTTCATGGTGAGCTTTCCTACCGTCAGCTTTTTTTCGGCACTGATGTTTGCACGTCTCATAATAGCGCCTATTTTAAGGAGGAGCTCCTCTAAGTTTATCGGCTTCACCAGATAATCATCTATTCCGAGCTTGTAGCCCCTATGCATTGAGCGCATATCGTCTTTAGCGGTCATAAAGATGATAGGAATGTCCTTGTTAAGCCCCCTGACAGTTTCGGCAAACTCAAAGCCGTCTATCTTCGGCATCATAATGTCGGAGATTATCAGGTCAAAGCCCGAGCCGTACATCTCATTATAAGCATCGGCAGCACTCAGACAGCCCACAGCCTCAAAACCGTTCAGATTCAGATATTTGCAGACAGTGGCATTAAGCTCCTTGTCGTCTTCAACAATAAGTATTCTTACCATTTGGTATCAACTCCGCAAGTATTTTTATCAATTATAGCATAAGTTTCCCCAAACTTCAAGAAGCGCATACCCTTTTTAACATTTCTCAAACATATTTTTTCGCAAATGAGTAAAATTGTCTTGACAAAAATCAACAAACATTTTATAATATATCCTATATAATATAAAGGATGTGGAAAAATGTATGCAACCTTCTGGGCGCTTTTGCCGCCTATAATTGCAATTATGCTGGCACTTCTTACCAAAGAGGTTTACAGCTCGCTGTTTATCGGCATACTTATGGGTGGACTTTTCTACGCTGATTTTCACCCTGTAAAGGCGATAAACCATATTATCGACGACGGCTTTGTATCGTCGCTTGCAGACGCATGGAACGTGGGTATACTTATCTTCCTTGTTATCCTTGGCACGATAGTCGCCATGATGAACAAGGCAGGCGGCTCGGCGGCATTCGGAAAATGGGCTCAGAACCATATAAAAAGCCGTGTGGGCGCTCAGCTTGCGACTATACTGCTGGGTGTGCTCATATTCATTGATGACTATTTCAACTGCCTTACAGTCGGCAGCGTTATGAGGCCTGTAGCTGCGGCTCACAAGGTTTCAAAGCAGAAGCTTGCTTACCTCATAGATGCAACGGCTGCACCTGTCTGTATCATTGCTCCGATATCCTCATGGGCGGCAGCAGTAACGGGCTTTGTCAAGAACGAGGACGGCTTCTCGCTGTTTATCAAGGCTATACCCTACAACTATTATGCTCTGCTTACGCTGGTATTTATGATCGGTATAGTAGTCTTTAAGTGCGATTTCGGCTCTATGGCGAAATATGAAAGGCTTGCTATGCAGGCAGAGCACCTAAGCGACAAGGAAGAGGAAAAAGAGCACAAGGGTAAGGTGATAGACCTTGTATTCCCGATAGTAGTGCTTATAGCTTCCTGCATCGTGGGAATGATCTACACAGGCGGCTTCTTCAAGGGAGAAAGCTTTGTAAATGCATTCGCAAACTGCGACGCTTCAAAGGGTCTTGTAATGGGCTCAATGGCGGCGCTTGTACTGACGATAGTTTTCTATCTGCTGAGAAGGATAATCTCCTTCAAGGAAGCAATGGAGTGCCTGCCCGAAGGCTTCAAGGCAATGGTGCCCGCAATACTCATACTCACCTTTGCATGGACACTTAAAGCTATGACCGACAGTCTCGGTGCGGCAGAGTATGTAAAGAGCCTTCTTGACGGCAACACAGGCTATTTCAGCAATTTCCTGCCTGCGGTGATCTTTATAATCTCCGCACTGCTCGCCTTTGCAACAGGAACCTCGTGGGGTACCTTCGGAATACTTATTCCGCTGGTTGTAAGCGTATTTGCAGGGAAAGACCACACAATGATGATAATCTCCATTTCAGCCTGCATGGCAGGCTCTGTCTGCGGAGACCACTGCTCGCCCATCTCGGATACAACTATCATGGCATCGGCAGGCGCAGAGTGTGTCCACGTCGAGCACGTTTCAACTCAGCTTCCCTATGCGATACTTGTAGCGGCTATCTCGGTAGTGAACTACGTTATCGCAGGCTTTATAAAGAACTGGATCATCTGCCTGTGCATAGGCATCGCAATGACGCTTCTGACCGTTTATCTCATACGCTATATAACAGGAAAGAACGATTCTAAGCTCAAGACCGAAGAGGTCGCTGAGCAAGCTGAATAAGAACACAAAAGACCTTCCGCTATGGAAGGCCTTTTTCTATCTCTCTATTCTTATATCCAGAAGTCCGATATGCTCGCCGAACTCAAAGGTCAGCGTATCTGCGCTCACATCGGAAGGCTCAACAGAGTACTCCTTAAAGTCATCATAGCTGTCGCTCGGCAGAAGCTTTACCTTGTGCTCCTGCTCACCGATAAGAAGCGTAAGCTCCCTCTCTCCCAATATGCTTGATGCCCTGAACGTTACTCTCTTTGCACCTGTGAGATCAATTCCGCCGTAGCTTACCTTTCCGCCCCAGCCTGTCACACGGACGTACTCGCTGTGCTCAGCCTTTGACCGGAAGAGCTTTGCGTTCTCTATCCTCTCAAACATAGAAGCCTTGAAGCTCACGCCCCGCTGACCGAT
>OCVV011320503.1_pt1 | contig 12387 bp, 6 predicted proteins | sample 1539721 | NCBI WGS metagenome assembly OCVV01 (sample SAMN02144230, study PRJEB22623) | gut metagenome | biome: sheep rumen | host: Ovis aries | place: New Zealand | reverse complement strand
TGTATTAAGTTTAGCAGCTTGTAGCGGTAATTCATTAACTAGTACAACAAAAGGTGAGGTAACTACACCTGCAAGTGGTACTACTACTAACTCATCAACTACTACACAATCTGAGGCTAGAACAAAAGTATTTGATCCAGTTAGCAAATCAGAAATTAAAGTTGGTTTAATTACTTTACATGATGAAACTTCTACTTATGATAAAAACTTTATTGAGTCTATGAAAAGAGCTGTAAGAGAATTAGGTCTTAATGATACTCAATTAATAGTAAGAAGCGGAATCGAGGAAAACAATAATTGTTATGAGGCTGCTACACAATTAGCATTAACTTGCGATGTAGTATTTGCTGATTCATTTGGTCATGAAGACTTTTTGATTGATGCTGCTGAAGAAAACAATGATGTTTTATTTGCACATGCAACAGGAACTAAAGCACATACAGAAAATTTAGCAAACTTCGGTAATGCTTTTGCTTCTATTTATGAAGGAAGATATTTAGCTGGTATCGCAGCTGGTATGAAACTAAATCAAATGATTCAAAATAACACAATAACTGCTGAACAAGCAAAAATGGGTTATGTAGGTGCATTCCCATATGCTGAAGTTATTTCAGGTTATACATCATTTTATTTAGGTGCTAAATCAGTTTGCCCAACAGTTACAATGGAAGTTCAATTTACAAACAGTTGGTTCGATATTAACCTAGAAAACCAAGCTGCTAATAACCTTATTCAAAGAGGTGCTAAATTAATTTCTCAACATGCTGACTCAATGGGTGCTCCAAACGCATGTGAAGCTGCAGGTGTTCCAAATGTAACTTACAATGGTTCTACTGCTACTAATTGCCCAAATACTTATATTGTCTCATCAAAAATTGATTGGACACCTTATTTCAAATATCTAATTCAATCTAGAATCGATGGATATAGTGTTTCTAAAGACTGGTCTGGTGATTTAGAAAACGGTTCAGTTGCACTTGATGCTGTAGGAGCTAATGCTGCTCCTGGTACACAAGAAGCTATTAATGCTGCTAAGGCACAATTAATTGCTGGTACTCTTAATGTATTTGATACATCAAAATTCACTGTATCTACTAAAGGTAATGGAACTACTACTTTCTTTAACTTAAATGCTACAGTTGATTCTACTAACCATGTTACAGGATATTTAGCTGATGTTAATTCAGATCCAGATTATCGTGGAGACACACAAGTTGTAGAAAACAAAGTATTTAAAGAATCTGTATTTAGAAGTGCACCTTATTTCGATTTACGTATTGATGGTATTACTACATTAAACGCATAACAAAACTTAATTAAGGCAGCTTATAACTGCCTTAATTTTCTAAATAGATTGAAGGAGTTGGATTTTATGGAAGAACAAAAGGTAATTGAATTAGTTGGAATATCAAAAAGATTTGGTGATATTTACGCTAATAAAAACATTAATCTAACTTTATATAAAGGCGAAATATTATCTATTTTAGGCGAAAATGGTTGTGGTAAAACAACTTTAATGAATATTATAAGTGGTATTTACAAGCCTGATGAGGGAGATATCATTATTGGTGGAAAAAAGGTAAAGATTAAATCTCCTTCTATTGCCTATAAATATGGAATTGGTATGGTACATCAACATTTTAAATTAATTGATGTATTTACAACATATGAAAATATTATTCTTGGTGATGATAATCACTATGGATATAAAACTAGCGAAAAGAAAAAAATAATACTTGATATAGCTAAGAAATATGGCTTTAAAATTGACTTAAATAAAAAGATACATGATATGTCAGTATCTGAAAAACAAACTGTAGAAATCGTTAAGGTATTATATAAGGATGCAAATATCTTAATTCTTGATGAGCCTACAGCAGTTTTAACTCCTCAAGAAATAAAGGTTTTCTTCAATGTGCTAAGAGCAATGAAGGAAAATGGTAAATCAGTTATTATTATCACTCATAAACTTGCTGAGGTTATGGAAATAAGTGATAGAGTAATGATTTTAAGAAAAGGGGAATATGTAGATACTGTTAAAACTAGCAATACATCTCCTAAGGAATTAACAGATTTAATGGTAGGTAAGAAAATTGACCTACAATTAAATAGATTAATTATTAAAGCCTCTTCTCCTACTTTAGAGGTTAGAGGTATGAATATATTAAAGGATGATGGAACAGTTGCCATAGAGGATTTATCATTTTTCTTACGTGGTGGACAAATACTTGGTGTTGCTGGTATTGCAGGATGTGGTCAAAAGGAGCTTTGTGAAGCACTTGTAGGACTACGTAGCTACACTGGTAATGTTGTTCATCAGGGTAGATGCATAAATAATTATACAGCTGAAAAAATTAGAGAATTAGGCGTATATATGAGCTTCATACCTGAAGATAGATTAGGACTTGGTCTTGCACCACACCTATCTATTACAGATAACCTTCTTTTAAAAAATTATAATGAAGGAAAATCTTCATTTGTAGATCGTAAAAAAGCTCGTAAACAAGCTGAATATTTAATATGTAGATATAATGTATCAGGTGCAACTCCTGAAACACCAGTAAAGAATTTAAGTGGTGGTAATGTTCAAAAGATTTTAGTTGGTAGAGAAATTGGTACAAATCCTACAGTTTTAATAACTGCATATCCAGTTAGAGGACTTGATATCAATTCTTCTTATATGATTTATGATATATTAAATCAAGAAAAAGAAAAAAATACAGCTATTTTGTTCATAGGTGAAGACTTAGATGTATTACTTACATTTTGTGATAAAATTATGGTTTTGCATCAAGGCAGAAACATGGGAATAGTTCATACAAAGAATACTAATAAAGAAGAGATTGGCTTAATGATGACAGGAGCCTTAGATTTAACTAAGGAAAAGCCTGATAAAAACTTTGGTTATGCTAAGGATAGTAGCTTAACTGATGAAGAGTGGAGTAAATTAAATGAAAGATAAAGCATTCTTTAGAGAAATTAAAAACATTTTAATAGGTCAAGATAAAACTCCAACTTGGATAAAAGCAATCTTCGTTTTAATAGCTATACTTCTATCATTTATTCTATCTGTATTAATATCTATGATAGTTGTTAAGCAAAGTCCAATTGAAATAATTGTTAATTATTTTGATGGAGCATTTAAACGACCATACAAATTCTTCTATGATGCAGCAATCCTCTTAGCATTTGGTATAGCAATTGTTCCATGCTTTAAAATGCGTTATTGGAATATGGGTGCAAATGGTCAGTTTATTGCTGGATCGATTGTTGCAGTGTTAATTATGAATGGTATGGAGAACTTTGGTAAAAGCTCTACATTTAATAATGTGTTTGTCATAATCTTAATGTTTTTAGGTGCAGTAGTTGCATCCTCAATCTGGGCACTAATTCCTGCATTCTTTAAAGCAAGATTCAACACAAATGAAACATTATTTACATTAATGATGAATTATGTTGCAGCAGGACTATTACTGTATACAAATACTATATTATCTAATGGTAATTCATCTACTGGTAAGATTAATAGAGCATCCCATGTAGGTTGGATTGCAGCAAATGATAAAAATATGGCATATTTAATAGTTATTTTAGCATCATTAATATTTGCCTTTAGTATTTATATATTCATATCAAAAACTAAGCATGGATATGAAACAATTGTTGTAGGTGATAGCTTTAAAACAGCTAAATATGCTTCAATGGATACTAAAAGAATAATCAGTAGAGCAACTATTATTTCAGGTATTATAACTGGGGAACTAGCATTTTTGGTTGTTTCAGTAATTAATAGATCACTTTCAGATAGCTTTGCAACTATTAGCTTTAATGCAATATTAATTGCGTGGATGTCTAATTTTAATATCGTAATAATGATTTTGTTATCACTATTCTTAAGCTTTACAACAAATGGTATGGAATATGTAATTACCTTAGGTGGACTTTCAAATAATGATTTAGTTAATTTCATCTTTGGCTTGATGTTCTTCATACTTCTATTAACTGAATTTATTATTAAATATAGAATTAATAAATATAAATTTATTGATAACTTCTTACAACGTCATTCTAAGGAGGTAATCTAAATGGATATTTCATTAATTATTCAATCAACAATTACTATTGCGGTTATCTACCTTTTTGGATGTGTAGGAGAGATATTAAATGAAAAGGTAGGGCATTTAAATCTAGGAATTCCTGGTATTATGTCAATTGGAGCACTAGGTGGAATAGTTGGAATAAATATTTATTTTCAAGTATTTGGTGAGGTGTTCTCAACAATTGGCATATTAACTATGTCTATCTTATTTACAATGCTATTTGCAGGTATTGCAGGATTTATCTATGCTTTCTTTACAATTAAGCTTAAATCAAATCAAAATGTTACAGGCTTAGTGCTTACTACATTTGGTCTTGGTGTAATGAGAGGTATTGGTAAAATCGTTTATAGAAAGGATTTACCTTATAATGCTGCAAGTATTGCAATAAAGAAATTCATCCCAGGCTATGCAAATTTAGGTTGGTTTGGTGAAACATTCTTATCATATGGATTTTTAGTATATTTAGCATTTATTCTAGCCATAGTTGCTCACTTTGTTTTGAAATATACAAAGGTTGGATTATATGCAAGAGCAATTGGTGAATCACCTCAAACTGCCGATTCACAAGGCATTAATATTGAAAAATACAAATATGCATTTATTATTATTGGCTCTGCAATAGCTGGATTAGGTGGATTATATTACATTATGGATAAAACAAATGGTACGTCATTTTTAGAGCTTGATGTATCTCCATTTGGTTGGGTTGCAGTAGCACTTGTAATATTCTCACTTTGGAAGCCACTAAATGGAATAATTGGATCATTGGTATTTGGTTTTGCATATGTAATAGGAAGCTTCATTCCAGGTATACCTAGTTCTATTTTTGGAATTGTTCCATATGTAGTAACAATAATAATATTAATTATAACATCTATTATAAATAAAAAAGGCACCCAAGCTCCTGCATCGCTTGGATTAAATTATGATCGCGAGGAAAGATAAAAATGAATGATGTAAGACCAGAGAGTCTAAAAAGAATTACAAATCAAGAATTAGCAAAAAAATTTATAGATGAGTCAGTAAAGGAATTAAAAGAAAAAATAAAGGGTGATAAGGTATTACTTGCTTTATCTGGTGGTGTTGATTCTTCTGTTACTGCTGCCTTATTAATAAAAGCGATTGGTAAAAACTTAGTATGTGTTCATGTTAATCATGGCCTACTTAGGAAAAATGAAAGTGAAGGAGTTATCAATACATTTAAAAATGAGCTAGGAGCCACACTTATTTATGTAGATGCTACAGATAGATTTTTAGATAAGCTAGCAGGTATTGATAATCCTGAACAAAAAAGAAAAATCATTGGTAAAGAATTTATTGATGTATTTGCTGAAGAAGCTAAAAAATTTGATGATATTAAATATTTAGCACAAGGTACAATTTATCCAGATATTCTAGAAAGTAAAGGAATTAAAGCACACCACAATGTAGGTGGCTTACCAGAAGATTTAAAATTTGAACTAATTGAGCCTGTTAAATTCTTATATAAGGATGAGGTTAGACAAGTAGGTCTTGCATTAGGCTTAAAGGAATCAATGGTATTCCGTCAACCATTCCCAGGCCCTGGTCTTGGTGTTAGATGCGTCGGAGCAATCACTAGAGATCGTTTAGAGCTTGTTAGAGAAAGTGATGCAATACTACGTGAAGAATTTACAAAATCAGGATTAGATAAGAAATTCTGGCAATATTTCACAATCGTTCCTGATTATAAGAGTGTAGGAATTGAAGATAACAAGCGTACAGAAAAATATTTTGTAGTAATTAGAGCAGTTAATTCAGTAGATGCTACTACTGCTACTGCTGATGAAATACCTTATAACATTCTAACTAAAATTAGAGATAGAATGTTAAAAGAAATTAAAGGAGTTAATAGAGTACTTGTAGATATAACTCCAAAGCCTACTGGAACAATCGAGTGGGAATAATATGGTTATACCATCAATTATTGATGTTATAATAAATAGATTAAATTAATTTAATAAAGAAGGAGAAATAAAATGGTTAATTTAACTTATGGTGTTAGTGATAGACCACCATTACCAAAACTATTACTATCTGCGTTGCAACAAATCCTTGCGATTTTAGCAGCAACAATCGCTGTTCCTGCAATTATAGGAAACGGCATGAGTCAATCTGCAGCACTATTTGGTGCTGGTGTAGGTACACTTGTTTACCTATTATTGACTAAATTCAAAAGCCCTGTATTCTTAGGATCATCTTTTGCATTCCTAGGCTCAATGGGTGCAGCATTTGCTGGTGCAGTTACAGTAGGTGCTGGATATATCGGCTTAATTCTTGGTGCATTATTAGCTGGTTTAGTTTATGTAGTTATCGCTTTAGCAGTAAAATTCGCTGGCACAGATTGGATCAATAAATTGATGCCAGCAATCATCATTGGACCTACAGTAGCAATCATCGGTTTATCTTTAGCAGGTAATGCTGTTGGTGATTTACTAGGACATCCAGTAGATGGTGTTTTCACTGAATTCAATTATGTAAGCTTAGTAGTTGGTCTTGTAACACTACTTACTACAATTATTGTTTCAGTATATGGCAAAAGATTTTTAAAGATGATTCCTTTCATCATTGGTATAATCGCTGGTTATATTGTAGCAGCTATTTTCACAGGAATTGGTCATGCTGCTAATATTGAAGGCTTAAAGCTTATCAACTTCTCATTATTTGAAAATATGAAATGGGTTCCTGATTTCACATTTGTTACAGCATTTAATCATTTTTCTGATTTTAAAGATGCTGGTGAATTCTTCCAATATTTTGGAACTGTTGCTGTTGCATATGTACCAGTTGCGTTTGTAGTATTCGCTGAACATATCGCAGATCATAAGAACTTATCTTCTATCATTGGTAAAGACTTACTTACAGAACCAGGCCTACATCGTACTTTAATGGGTGATGGTATCGGTTCATTAGCAGGTGCATTCTTTGGTGGATGTCCAAACACTACTTATGGTGAATCAATTGGTTGTGTTGCTATTTCTGGTAACGCATCTGTATGGACTATCCTTACAACTTCTATTATGGCCATTATTTTCTCATTCTTTGCGCCTTTCGTAACTTTACTAGAAACTATACCAGCTTGTGTAATGGGCGGTGTTTGTATCGCATTATACGGCTTTATAGCAGTATCTGGTTTAAAGATGCTACAAGGCATAGATTTAAATGATAACCGTAACCTATTCGTAGTATCAGTAATCTTAATTGCTGGTATCGGTGGTTTAGTTGTATCATTTGGCAAGATTACAATTACTGCAGTAGCTTCTGCTTTAATCTTAGGAATTGTAGTTAACCAATTAGTTAATATTAAAAGAAAAAAAGAAAACGATAATCAATAATTAAGAAAAGCATTCTTCATTGAATGCTTTTCTTATAAAATGGCCAAGAAAAAAGTATCACTAATCATCAAATAGTGATACTTTTATTTTTAATTATTCATCTTCACGACTATAATTTTTAAATTTATAGGCATGATTTATTGGCTTGTAGCTAGGATTTTCTTCAATATCATGTTGAGACATTACATCAGCAATCAATGCGGATAATCTCTTTTTTGATAATGTAGATTTAACTACAAACGCAAATGGAGTTTGTGCATGTGCTTTTTTATCAGATAAATCCTTATGTGGATATTGAGCTTGGGAATATTCAGATGAATTAAGTGGTAATAATACTTTTATACTACTCTTACCAAAATACATCTTACCGATTATTCTTCTATTATAATAGAATTTCTCATAGCTTTTTATAATATCACATGTAACATTGTTATATTTTAAGAATTCATTCTTGATAAAATTATATAAGCTTTGCATTTCCTCATCAGCATCTCTGACTTTTTCTTGGAAATTTAATTTAACCTCATCCTCACCTTCTGTATCATCATCGATATCATCTAGTGATACAGCTTGAGCTTTTGCAGCTGGCTCTTCGCTAGTATTTGAGTTTGCTGCTGCCAATTGGGCTTTAAGTCTAGCCACTTCTTCCTCTAGCTGGCTTTTTTCGTCCCTGGGAGGATTTTCATCCGTTCCTTTTTTCTTTAATGCTTCAACTTCTTCACGTAAACGTCTAATTTCATCTTGATGTGAATCAACAACAATTGTCTGTGGAGTAGCCATACCCATACCCATCATAGGCTGTGTAACATATGTAGGCTGTGGTTGAACCTGTACTTGTGGTTGAGGCTGATTTTTAAGTCTTTCAATCTCATTTTGTAGCATCTTAATAGTTGCTGCCTGATCAATTTCATGCTGACGCATTTCATCGATATCAGGAGTCTCAGTCTTAGGTGCTTGAACCTCAGCTTGAACTCTACTAATCTTTTGTGCAGCCATTTCTTGACGCATTTGATCAAGCTGCATTTTAATTAATTCAAGCTCACTATTACTTACAGGTGCTTGTTGTGGCATTGCTTTTTTAGCATCTACACCACCAGTTGCCTTAGATACAGGAACATCTACCATTGTTGGCACATCTGGATAATCTAATGTAAATACAGTTTGTAGGAATGCTTCAAAATTATTCTTTGGAATAGGCTTAGAAAAACAGAAGCCTTGAATTATTACATCTCTTGATATAGTTGCTAAAACATCAAGTGTATCTTTATTAGAAATACCTTCACAAACTACATTAACATTTAATCTATTAAGTAGATTGATTACATTTTTAGCAATTGTCTTCTCTTTTTCTGTAGATAGGCCATTTTTGAAGAATACCATATCCATTTTAATGGTATCAAATGGGTTATCAGCTAAAGATCCAAGTGATGAATATTCCTTACCGAAGTCATCCATTGCTAAATGGAAGCCCATATTTCTTAATCTCATGATATTTTGAGATACAAAGGCACTAGATTGCATAATTGAGCTTTCAGTAATTTCAATTTCAATATTCTTAGGTTGAATACCATATCTAGCAACAATATTTGAAATATCTTCAAGTAATGTTTTAGATTCAAAATTAACCTTTGATAAGTTAACTGAAATAACTATATCACGGTATCCTCTAGATACCAACAATCCTGCAAGCTCACATGCTTGATTAAACATTTCAAGGTCAAGCTTTCTTACGAAGCCGTTACTTTCAAATACTGGAATGAATTCGCCTGGATTATACATAATATTACCATTTGAATCCAACCATCTTGCAAGGATTTCACCACCAATAACAACACCAGTCCTAAAATCAACCTTAGGTTGAATATAAGCTTGAAATTGATTATTTTGTAAAGCAGAATCCTTATTTTGGTTAATTAGTTGATAATTTTGCATAGCAATCGCAACACTTTGTGAATAATAATAAATATTACCATCACTTGTTGTTGAGAAATCAAATATTGCAACAGTTGCATCTACTGCAAAAGATACATCACTAATACCAGTTACATCATTAACACCAAATTCAATTAAGAAATTGTATGAACCATAATCTGTAATGCTTAATTGGCTTAAACGTTCTTCTACCGTTCTACAATATGCCTTAACCTCATCTTTGCTTCTACCATCGATTACAACTAAGAATACTGCATTAGATATACGACCAACATTTTCAACGTTATTTAAGCCCTTCATAAAACAATCTGATATTTCTACCATCATTTTATGCTTATCTTTAATAGTTGTTGAATATAGGTTAGCTATATTAACAATCTTAATAGATACCAATGTTGGATTTTTAAATTTTTTACTATTTAGTTGTATATATCGGATAATACCTAAACGATTGTAAACATCAGTTTCCAAATCCATATATTGTGTTACACGCATTTGCTGCCTGTAGTTGTGTCTAAATGCCAAAAGTGCAATAACAACTAAAGCAGCAAGTGTAACGAATGCAATATAATGAGGTATTCCGAAATTCATAGCTAGGAAGTCTAGTCTCATCATATTATATACTTCCTATCTTCTATTCTTTTTTACGATTCTTATTTACGCTACCATATTTATCTCTATTAACACTAATTAGGATAATTACTAATAATATAATAGCGATAAGTAGAATAATCCACATTAATAAATTAGATGAATCTGTGAAATCAAATGCATTAGATGTTTGTTTAGGTTGAGTTCTATCTAAGTTAAGAGTAACTATTTCAGAATCTAAACCATCCTCAGAAGATACTTTTAATAATACTTCTGTTGTATCAGCATCTACATCAGATAATAATTCTACATTTAATTTTTGATCTGCATCAAATTTAATATATTTTTTCCAATCAGAAATTTCAGTTGGCTTAACTGTATCTAATTTAACTGAATATTTACCAGCTTGTTCAGTAACTGCATATTCATATGCGTTCTTATCAATCTCGTATTTAATCTTTTCACGTTCGATAGTTACAGTTAATACTTCTGTTGTACCATCAGATTTAGTAGCTACTAATGTTACTTGGTTTTCACCAACTGCAAGTCTATCAGCATTCTTAGCAATGAATGTAAGCTTTTCTTTGCTTACAGGGTCAGTTACTTCAAATGTTAACTTACCAACTGTTGAAGGAACCTTATAAGTTTGTTTTAAATCATCATTTGCATAATCTGTATTGAATGCAGCTACTTCGTTAATCTTGATATCAAGTCCACTAGATTCACGAACAACGATGAATTCATGCATTTCAGTAGTACCATCTGCAGCAGTGATTACAAGGTTAACCTTATTTTCACCAACTTGTAAATCATCAGCATTTGTAAACTTAACAGTAGGTTGATTATTATCAGTCTTATCACTGTTAGTTACTGAATATGTTAATGATGTAACATCAGTAGGAACTGTATATTTAGCCTTAATGTTGCTATCAGCGAAATCATTCTTGAATGCTGGGATTTCTTCAATTTCAGCATCAAATGCATTTTCAGCACGGTAAACATGAGCAAGAATTGTTCTAGTTACTTCTTTATTAGGAGAAGTTACTTTAACAACGATGTAGTTGTCACCAACCTTTAGATTAGTATTGTTATATACATCAACAGTTGTACCATCATTGTATGTAGTTGCACCAATTAATGCTGTGTAATCTACATCAATATTTCTAACCTTATTGTCAACATATTGAGTATCAAGACCATCATATACATCCTTCTTAAGGTCTAGGATATCACCAATCTTGTGATCATTAATATCACTTGTATAATTACCAGTTTCATGCTCTTTGAATGTTAACTTAGTTAATTCAGTAGATTTACCAGTTTCATCCATTCTTCTAACTCTAACAACATATGTAGAAGATTTAGCATTTGTATCAGTAACCTTTAATACGAATTCATTTAATGTATCACCTGTGTTAGGTAAACTTACACGGAAACCATATTCCATACCGCTAGATTTAACAGCTGGAGTTAAAGGTGCTTTATTTGGACTACATGTAACTGTATGATCAGTTGATGTAGTTAAAGCCTTTAATGTAATCTCATCAACATCTGTTGAAACTGATGCATATAAATAGCTATATACTTTACCACTAAATACAGTATCAACACCCTCTGGAGTCTTAATAGTTAATCCTGTATCAGTATCAATATTAGCTAATACTGGAGCTTCAGAATCTCTAGTAATAGTGATTGTATAGTTCTTTGGTGTACCATCTTGAGCAGTAACGTTAACTTGATATAGGTTAGGTCCTACTTCTAATACTTGATCATCAAGTGCACCAGTAATCTTTGCTAGAGGGTCTTTAGCAGTAGCGCCAATCTTAACAGATGTCTTAGTGTATGGTTGAACAGCTGAGATAATATAATTTAATTTATCTTCTTCAAATCCAGGAACCATTACACCATCAACTGTTAATGAAGCTAATCTATTTTCATTAGATGGAGATTCAGCAGTTACATTAACCTTATATACTGTACCCTTTTGACCACTCTTAGATGTAGCATATACATCATGAGTCTTAGAATAGTTAGGGTGAACGATTTGAGTTTGTCCAGCACCTGTTACGATTGCAGGAGAACCTTCGTTAGTCTTAACTGAAATTGTATATGATTGGTTAGTCTTTGTATAAGGAATATTAACATTATATTCTTGTGTTTCAGGATCAAACTTACCTTCACCAATATATGTATTACCATCAGCATCAGTTACTAGGATATCAATGATTTCATTATCATCATTTGCATTGGCAGGTCCACGAGTGATTGTAATATCATAAATGTTCTTCTTACCAAATTGAGATGTAACGATTACTTGTGTATTGATTGAATAATCAGATGCAGATGTAGTAAGTGACTTAACACCAGTACCACTCATTGTTGATAATACAGGATTACCAGTTTGAGTAGCA
>OCVV012854809.1_pt1 | contig 12392 bp, 11 predicted proteins | sample 1539721 | NCBI WGS metagenome assembly OCVV01 (sample SAMN02144230, study PRJEB22623) | gut metagenome | biome: sheep rumen | host: Ovis aries | place: New Zealand | reverse complement strand
GTAGTAGTTCAGCCCGGTTAGAATGCCTGCTTTGGGAGCAGGAGGTCGTGAGTTCGAATCTCGCCTACCCGACAAAATGGAGTCACGTCGCGTGGCTCCATTTTTAGTTAAATTGTTAAACCCTAAGATAGTGCGTTACAAAGCCATCTTTATCGATATTGACGATACGCTCCTCGACTACGTCCCCTGTTGCCGAGAGGCTTTTGATGCGGCTCTGCCGGAACACCCGGAGCATTTCCAGCTCTTCTTTGACATCGCCGGGCGGCTCTTCTCTGAAGCCAAGCATGGCAAATACACGATCGCTGAAGTGATGGATCTTTATCCGAAAGAGTTCATTGCGACGATCGGTTATCCGGACTCGGCGGTAGAACCTTTCAAGCATGCTTTCCGCGCGGCATGGGGAAAAACCCACACCTTAGTGCCCGAAGCCAAAGAGATGTTAGATACGCTGCGGGACAAGGGCTATCGGCTCTTTGCGGCATCAAATAGTTTCGGTCATCTGCAACGCAACCGTCTCGAGCGGGCAGGCATCCTGTCGTATTTCGAGGATACGTATATATCCATGGATATTGGCTATGACAAACCCGACGTCCGTTTTTTCGAAGAAGCGCTTCGTCGCTGCGGCTTGCAACCGTCTGAAGTGCTGATGATCGGAGACTCGATGACGACGGATATTGAGGGCGCAAGGAAAGCCGGCATTGATGCACTCTTCTTCGACCGCCGAGGCAACGCCTCCCTATTGGAATTAATAAAAGATTTATGAATCGATACACATTAGGCAAAATAGTAAAATTCTTCTTTCACTGGCACTACGATATCCGCGTCACGGGGGAGGAACTGCTGCGCGACAAATCGGTCCATCTGGTTCTGCCGAACCATACGGCGTATGTTGATCCGCTGATTCTTTTCAGCGAGATGTGGTGGCTACCGATTAGTCCGATGGTGGATGAGTTGTTCATGCGTAATAAGTTCTACCGCCACATCCTCAACAAAGCCGACGCCATCGAAGTCCCGGATTTGAATAAGAGCGCTATGTCGCGCGAAGAGAGTGTGGCGGAAGCAGGACAACTCAGTCGCATCGCGATTGATAGTCTTGCGGCAGGCAAACAACTCTGTTTCTATCCCTCCGGACATGTGAAGACTATCGATAAAGAGATTATCGGAAACAGGCGTTTGGCGTATGAGGTCTGCCGGGAACTGCCCGCAGGCGTGCGCGTGATCCTTTGTAGAATGCGCGGGTTGGAAGGCAGTTACTGGTCCAAACTCAAACCCAAGAAATGGAAACTGCGTCGTACGGTCACTATGCATTTTGAGGACCATACGGACGAATTGAGAGAGTGGGCGCAAACGATGGACAGAAGGACGTTTAACCAACAATTGGAAAACTGGTATAATAAAGTCGAAAGTCGAAAGTATGAGTGAATTAGAGATAGAACAACGGGCGCAAAAGGCGCAGGACTTGTTCAAACAAGGTTTTAACTGCTCGCAGGCGGTGTTTGCTGCTTGTGCGGATCTGTACGGTATCAACGATGAACAACTGGCGCTTCGTCTTGCAGCCTCTTTTGGTGGCGGTACAGGAAGAATGCGCATGACTTGCGGCGCTGCCAACGGCATGTTCATGCTCGCAGGGCTGCATAACGGTTCCGCCACGCCCCATGACTCCGAAGGAAAAATGGCGAACTATGCCTTTGTGCAGCAGCTGGCAGGAGATTTCAAGGCGAAGTACGGTTCCCTCATCTGCGCAGAGTTATTAGGGTTGGCGCCCAAGGGCTCCACGATGGAATATCTGCCTGCGGAGGCTCTCCGCCCTAAACCCGAAGAGCGCACAACCCAGTACTACGAGAAACGTCCGTGCATCGAGATGGTTGCCGAGGCGGTAAGAATATTTTTACGAAGCTTATGATTTACAAGAATTTATTAGACTTAATCGGTCATACGCCGATGCTGGAGATTCAACCGGGTCTGCTCCTTAAACTGGAGCGATTCAATCCCGGAGGTTCCGTGAAGGACCGCACCGCCTTGGCGATGATAGAAGATGCCGAACGTCGAGGCGTTTTGACACCCGGCGCTGCGATTATCGAACCTACTTCGGGCAATACCGGTGTGGGGCTCGCATGGATCGGACGACTCAAAGGCTACCGTGTTATCCTCACCATGCCGGAAACGATGTCCGTGGAGCGGCGCAACCTCCTTGCTGCCTATGGTGCCGAACTCGTTCTTACACCCGGCAGCGAAGGTATGAAAGGCGCTATCGCTAAAGCAGAACAACTATGCGCCGAGACACCGAACGCGGTTATCTTAGGGCAGTTTACGAACCCCGCCAACCCTGCTATCCATTATGCTACTACGGGGCAGGAGATTTGGGAAGATACGTGCGGACAAGTAGATGTGTTCATCGCCGGGGTGGGAACAGGCGGAACCGTCAGCGGAGTAGGGCGGGCACTCAAAGAAAAGAATATGCTCGTTGAGATCATCGCCGTCGAACCCGCTTCGTCACCTGTACTCTCCGGCGGAAAACCCGGACCGCATAAGATACAAGGCATTGGGGCAAATTTCATTCCCGATACTTACCAGGCCGGATATATCGATCGCGTGATACAGATTTCTGACGACGAGGCTTTTGCTGCGGCTCGTTCCTTAGCCAAAGACCACGGCTTGCTCGTAGGCATCTCTTCCGGAGCAGCTTGTGCTGCGGCGCTGCAACTGGTTCAACGGCCGGAATACAAAGACAAGAACATCGTCGTTCTCCTGCCCGACACCGGAGAAAGGTATCTAAGCGTACTATAAATCCTAAATTTGAAATGGAACGAATTCCATCTATATCCCAACTCAAGCAACTCGTACTCTATCTGCAGGGCGAGATTTTTCCCGAGTATTATCCGTCGGTGGAGCGTCCGAAAGACCTCTGCCTGCCGGAGGCCTTCTGGGCGCAGATACCCGAGATCAAACGCCTCATCCATACCGATGTGGATGCCGTGCTGCATAATGATCCGGCGGTTGCGGATCGCGGCGAAGTGATCCTCTCTTATCCGCTGCAATACGCGATGATTCATTACCGTGCTGCGCATGTGTTGTACCTTCTCGGAGTGCCGCGTATTCCGCGTATGTTGACCGAGCTGGCACATAGCCGTACCGGAATAGATATCCACCCTGCGGCGCAGATCGGCGAGTATTTCTGTATCGACCATGGTACCGGTGTTGTCATTGGTGAAACGGCCATCATCGGTTCGCATGTCGTCTTATACCAAGGTGTGACGCTCGGAGCGAAGAATTTTGAATACGACGAAGAGGGCAGACCCAAAGACATCCCTCGTCACCCGATTTTGGAGGACCATGTTACCGTCTATTCCAATACCTCCATTCTCGGTCGCGTTACCATCGGTCACGACACGGTGGTAGGCGGAAATATTTGGCTCACCCAAGATGTCCCGGCTAATAGCATTGTATTACAAAGTACACCTGAAATCCGAATAAAAAACAAAATATGAAATATTTTCTTGCAATCATCGGCGGCGGCCCGGCGGGCTATACAGCTGCTGAAAAAGCTTCTAAGGCAGGCAAAGATGTGGTGCTCTTTGAGCAATCCACGCTCGGAGGCACGTGTCTCAATGTAGGATGTATTCCTACCAAATCGCTGCTCTACGGCGCGAAGCAGTATTTTAATGCCACCCACGCGCAGAAATACGGTGTAACGGCTGAGAACGTGGCGTTTGATTTTAGCGCCATGCAGAAACGCAAGACCATCGTTGTGCGTAAACTCGTTGCGGGTATCAAGCAGCGGTTGAATAACGAACATTGCACGGTGGTCAATGGGGTAGCCTACCCCCGTCCCCTCCCTGAAGGGAAGGGTGAAGGGTTCATCATCTCGTGTAACGAAGCAGAGTATGAGGCGGAGAATCTGATGATCTGTACGGGTTCAACGAATTTTGTGCCGCCGATTCCGGGTATCAAGGATAATCCTGCTATCTGGGATTCGACGGACGCACTCGCTGCGGCTGAACTGCCGAAATCCATCATCATCGTCGGTGGCGGCGTTATTGGTATGGAGTTTGCAACGCTCTATCATGAATTAGGTGTACCTGTGACGGTTATCGAAGCTATGCCGACTATCCTGCCGAACCTCGATCCTGAAGTGGTACAGATCCTACTGGAGAAATATAAGAAAGCGGGTATCAATATCCTCACGAGCACGAAAGTGGAGTCGCTGGACGGCGGCAAAGTGACGGCTAATGGCGAGGTTTATGAGGCGGAAAAAGTGCTGGTTTCTGTTGGCCGCCGGGCGAATCTGCTGGGACTCGAAGCACTCAATGAACTTGAGTTGGAGCGCGGTGCGATCAAGATCGATGAGTTCTGCAAGACTAACCTGCCGAACGTCTATGCCTGCGGCGATGTCACGGGAAAGATCATGCTCGCGCATGTCGCTTCGCGTCAAGCCGAAGTGGCAGTAGGACGCATGTTGAAGGAGATCCCGCTGCAACGCATCGCGTATAATGCTATCCCGTCGGTCGTTTATACGAATCCGGAGATCGCGTCTGTGGGTATCACGGAAGCACAGGCGGAGTCGATGTCTATCCCTGTGGAGGTAAAGAAACTGCCGATGACTTTTAGTGGTCGGTTCATGGCAGAGAACGAAGGCGAAACGGGACTTTGCAAGATGATTGTCGATGCCAAGAACCACTCCGTTCTCGGCGTACATTGTATCGGCAATCCGTGCTCAGAATTCATTTCCGCAGCCTCTTTTTCCGTCCGCAACGGGTACACGGTGCCGGAATTCCGTCAAGTGGTCTTCCCGCACCCCACAGTTAGTGAGATTTTGCACGAGATTTTGTAAAAAATCCCTCGCAACGCAGCGAAAAAGCAAAAAACGGCAGATTTTTAAAAGAATTTGCCGTTTTTATTTGCATATATGCAAAAAATGCACTATCTTTGTACGTTTTTTGATTTTTACACGCATATATATGCATTTACATACCATAAAATTTAACATGAAAACACATTTTTTTACCTTCCTTGCGCTCTTTCTGTGCGCAAGTATTGCGTGGGCAGATGTTGATTCTTCCACCTCGCTGAAAGCCTATTATGCTTCTGCAAATACCACCTCCGGCAATCAACTTCGTCTGGCTCTGCAGGATATTATTGATGGGCATACGGTTGTTTCCTACGGTGATTTGGGAACAATCATGCAGTATTCCGATACGGAAGGAGCGGATGGCCAGCATGTGGTGGATATCTACACCGATTGTAACTTCACCTGTTCCGGTCCTATTACGTGGAAGAGTTCCGGAGATGTCGGCGCGGGAATGAACCGTGAGCACACGGTGCCGCAGAGTTGGTTTAATAAGCAGTCGCCGATGGTCTCGGACGCTTTTCATATCTATCCTACGGATTGTAAAGCCAATAACAACCGCTCGTCGTACCTGTATGGCGAGTTCTCGGGCGCAGGCACATCGTCTTCGACTTCCAAATGCCGCGAGACAGGCAAACTCAGTACAGGTACTTCCAATAGTATTGCTTCCTATTCCTATAATGGTCAGACCTATGCGCCGACGGCTACGCATTCCGGCAAGGTCTATGAGCCGGATGATGAGTATAAAGGCGATCTGGCGCGTTCGTATTTCTATATGGCTACGCGCTATGCCGACGTCTGTGCCAACTGGTCCGGCGGAGCTTTTGGTTCGGCCAGAAACGGATTGAATACTTATACGGCGGAGCTGATGCTCAAATGGCATCGCCTGGATCCGGTCTCTGAGAAGGAACTGATCCGAAACGAGGTCATCTATGGGAATACAACCTATAACAAGAGCAGTAAGAAGCAGCGCAACCGGAATCCGTTTATCGACTACCCGGAGCTGGTGGAGTATATATGGGGCGATATGCAGGGTGTGTCGGTTTCGATCGATGCGCTTGATTCGCCGTATGCCAATGAGGCGCCGTCGACCGGGTTTGAGCAGGTTTCGGCTACCGAGCGCGCGCAGAAGATACTTATCAACGGACAACTCTATATCCTTGTCGGCGAGCAGATGTATAACCTGCAAGGGCAACGAATTCAATAAACCACAATCATGAAAAAACACATTCTCTCATTATTCATAGCGGTCTTCGTCTTTGGCGGATTAACGCAGGCGAATGTCGTTACCGGGCAGGCCGCTATCCCGGATGGGTACTACAGCGGCGTGGACGGCAAGTCGTCCGCTGAGTCGATTCTCGATGCGCTCTTTGCGAAAATCAAAGATCACACGGTCATTTCCTACAGCGCGTTGGAGGATTATTACGAGCAGACGGATTTTTATTCCGACACCGTGTGGGATATGTATTCCACTTGTCGCTTTACGATGGACGATGCGAATGGCGCGCAGAATACGGTCTGCGATGCGTGGAATAAGGAGCACTCTATTCCGCAGTCATGGTTCAGCAAGGCGTCGCCTATGAAATCCGACCTCTTCCATGTCTATCCCACCGATGCGCGTGTCAATAACTTCCGCAGCAACTTGCCGTATGGCGAAGTGGCAGGTGGTAACGGTGCCGGTTTTCCGGATAACTATCAGAACCATGGTCTCGGCAAGAAAGGTTCGAACACTTTCTCCGGCTATACAGGAACGGTCTTTGAGCCGGCAGATGACTACAAGGGCGATTTCGCGCGCACGTATTTTTATATGGTGGCGCGTTACCGCGATAAGGCGTTGAATGGTTCCGGCGGTAATGTGGTCTTTACGTCCAATAAGACCAACCTGACCACATTTGCCAAGAATCTGTTCTTGAAATGGCATCGCCAGGACCCGGTCTCGCAGAAAGAGATTGACCGTAACCAGGCGGTTTATGGCATCCAGCATAACCGTAATCCGTTTATCGACTACCCGGAACTCGCGGAGTATATCTGGGGTAACAGAGTAGGGCAGACCGTTGTTCTGGCTTCCATGACGCCGACCTGCGAAGGCGGTGGAGGTGGAGTAGTGCCGGTTCAGACGGTTAAGCATGGTGTGACCTGGTCGATCAACGGCGAAGAGATGCAGACCGACTCCGTTCAGGAGAACCGGAAACCGGCGTCCCTGCCGGATGAACCTGTTTCATGTTCGGAGGAGAGCCCTGTCTTCATCGGTTGGACAACCGCGCCTATCGCAGGCACGCAGGACGATGCGCCGGCGGTCATCTATAAGGCTCTCGCGGACTTCCCTGCGGTAACGGCTGACGTGACTTATTATGCAGTCTTTGCGCAACCGGTGATGAGCGAAGTGTCACTCCCGACGACGTATTTCTACGACAAGGATAACACCGAAGGATGGACCAATACCGCTCCGTGGAAGAACTCCTACTGGTTGCTTGAATCCGGTACGTCTATCGTCTCGCCGCAGATTGACCTGGCGCAACTCGATTCGATCGTCGTGAAGATGCGTACCTACGGCGGTGCGACTTATAACGAACTCGATATCTACGAAGAGGACGGCAAACTGGTATCCTTGACCGCTACTGCCGGTTCGGCGATGACCGAATATGTATGGGTCAACAACCTCTACATCGCCGGTATATCCACGCTTACATTCTCTTCCAACTATGGTTCGGGCAAGGGTATCGGCATCCAGTCGATTAAGATCAAAGCCGGTAGTGCGAGTGAGATCTACGTCCGTTTTATCACTTCTTGCGGAGGGGCTACGGAAGCTATCCAGACCTCTGTAACGATGCCTCGCGCAATCAAGATCTTCCGCAACGGCCAGATCTTCATCCTCGTCGGCGAAGAGATGTATAACAGCCTCGGCCAACGAGTAAAATAAGAAATCATAAATAATAAATCATAAATTTGAAATCATAAATATTAAAATTTTTAATTTTAAAATCATGGCAGACAACAAAGTAAACATGTTAGCGGATTTTGCTCCGGTCTCCACACAAGTGTGGAAGGACAAGATCATCGCTGACTTGAAAGGTGCCGACTTCGACAAGAAGTTGGTATGGCGCACGCCGGAAGGGTTCAACGTGCAGCCGTTCTACCGCCGTGAGGACCTCAAAGGCCTGAAGACCACCGTCTCTGCGCCCGGTCAGTTCCCTTACGTCCGCGGTACGCGTACAAACAACGAATGGGCAATCCGCCAGAACATCTGCGCGTGCAAGAACGCTCGCAAGGCCAATGCCAAAGCGCTGGAGGTGCTCAACAAAGGTATCACGTCTCTCGGTTTCTGTCTCGACAAAGACAAACTGACGTACAACTTCATCAAAACGCTCCTCAACGGCGTTTATGCACCGGCAGTAGCCATCAACTTCTCCATCTGCGCCTGCGCAGCGCCGAAGCTGGCGAACATCCTCGTGCGTTACTACGGCCGCATGGGTTATGACACCAAAGGCCTCATCGGTTCTATCAACGTCGATCCGATCAAGAACATGCTCCTCAAGGGTAAAGCCCTGACCCGTGAGCAGGTATCTCAGAAGATCGCAGAGACCGTTAAAGCAGCCAAGTCGCTGCCGGGTTACCGCGTAGTAGGCGTCAACTCCGTTGTTCTCAATAACTCCGGCGCTTATGCGGCTCAGGAGCTCGCTTACGCACTCGCTTGGGGTGCCGAGTACATGACGATGATGACCGAGGCAGGCATCCCGAACTACCGCGCTGCCAATGCTATCCGTTTCAACATGGGTATCGGCGGTAACTACTTCATGGAGATTGCCAAGTTCCGTGCAGGCCGTCTGCTGTGGGCAAAGATTGTTGAGGCATACAAAGACCCGATCTTCACCACCGCCCTCCGCAACGCTGCTAAGATGAACGTCAGTGCCGAGACCAGCCGTTTCAATATGACTATCTTCGACGCGTATGTGAACCTCCTCCGCACGCAGACAGAGACGATGTCTGCTGCTCTCGCAGGTGTGGATGAGATCACCGTCACGCCGTTCGACATCACCTACGAGCGTCCGACGGATTTCTCCGAGCGTATCGCCCGTAACCAGCAGCTCTTGCTCAAGGAAGAGGCACATTTCGATAAGGTCGTTGACCCTGCAGCGGGTTCGTACTACCTCGAGAACCTGACGGCGTCGATCGCAGCCGAGGCATGGAAGCAGTTCCTCGATATCCAGGAGCGCGGCGGTATGTACCAACTCGTTTCCGAAGGAAAAGTACAAGAGCACATGGCGGCTAACCTCAAAGCGCGTCTCGCTGACGTCGCTAAACGCAAAGAGGTGCTCCTTGGTTCGAACCAGTTCCCGAACTTCACCGAGAAAGCCGGCAAGAAGATCAAAGCCGATGCCGGTGCTTGCAGTAGCATTTGTACGTGCAAGACGGATAAGAAGCAGGCTGCTTGCGGTTGCGGTAGTTCTTGCGAGCCGCAGATTGCTACGCTTCCGGTTGCCCGTGCTGCCGAGGAGTTCGAACAGCTCCGCTTGGAGACCGAAGCCGCTAAGAAACAGCCGGTTGCCTTCATGCTGACCATCGGTAACCTCGCGATGCGTATTGCGCGTGCGCAGTTCAGTTGTAACTTCCTCGCGTGCGCAGGATACAAGGTCATCGACAACAACGGTTTTGCTACCATCGCCGAAGGAATCAAGGCGGCCCGCAAGGCGAAAGCGGACATCATCGTCCTCTGTTCGTCCGACGACGAGTACGCCGACCTCGCACCGAAGGCATGGAAGAAGTTGCAGGGCAAGAAAGAGCTCTTCATCGTTGCCGGTGCTCCGGCTTGCATGGAGGACCTTCAGAAGCTCGGTATCCAGAACTTCATCCACGTCCGTTGCAACGTCCTCGAGACACTCAAAGGACTTAACTCGCAGTTACTGAATAAGTGATCTTTGTAAGAAAAAAACATTAAAAACCCCTTCGTACGTCTGTAGCGTTTGGCAACGCCTTGAGTGCCCGCCCTGCCAACCTACTGGTAAGTAAACTTCCCGTAGTTCGTCAGAGCGAACCCTCACCGCAAAGCGGTAATAGCCGTCCGAAGGACATAAACAAAAAAAACATTTTGCAATGCAATACACGTTGAAAAGATTAATGGACACGAAGCCGGAGTTGGCGATGCAGTTGAAACAACGCTGCTATGCTATCAACGGTTGCTGCGCGGCAGTTCACCGCGAGTTGGGTCCTTTTCTCAACGAGTATATGTATCAGGAAGCGTTGCAGATCCTTTTGGACGAGCAACAGATACCTTACCAACGTGAGTACTACTTCCAAGTGGTTTTTCACGGCAAGCCCATACAGCACAAGCACTTCGTCGATTTCCTGATTAATGATGAGGTGATCGTAGAATGCAAAGCGGTAGATAAGTTAGTCGCAGAACACAGACAACAACTCTGGAACTACATGCGGCTTACGGGCAAGCAAATAGGTATCCTGTACAATTTCGCTCCGCCCATGGATCAATGTGAACACTACTTCCTGGACGTGGAAAATGGTCAGATGTTTATGTTTTAATTATTTAACGATTACGCGTGTAAAATGAATCGACGAATTATTCTTTGCTTATTGCCTCTTCTGCTAGTGGCTTGTCACGTCCAAATGCCCATGAATAGCAGTCGGTTTGTACAAGATGTACAGAAAGACATGCCATTCCGCGCAGGTACATTAACTATGGTTCCGAACCATACCAACATCTACTCATTCAGTTATGATGGCATTGTAGATTTGTTGCCTGATTACGAAGTGGACGCAGAAGGCATATGTATGGTGTACAGGACTACATTCATGTCCACACACGACAAGCAACCGGAGAAATTAATTTGGCGTAATATAGTAATCAATCGGAATGCAAAGCGCGTGCTGTGCATTGATCGTCTGCTCGCAAATGGCAGAACCATCGGTTATGTCTATGTATTGCAAGCAGAAACGAAGGATTACAGCGGCGAAAACACTTTCCATTGGGATGTAAGCGATCAGCGATTGATGCTCAATGTAGCAGACGCGCTTGAAGGAATGTCGCATTTATCCATTACACAATTGGAGTTACAACAACAGAAATAAATTGTTTTTTATGTTTATGTCTTTTGAATGATTGAACTCGATAGAGAGCGGATTAGGGTGATAGAGCGGCTTGGAAGCTCGCTTACGAAGACGATCTAACAGACTAAGACGTTGAGCGCAAAGCGCTTAATCATTCAAAAGGGTAAATCTAGGTTTTTTTCTTAAAAACACTCGAATAAGCAAATTATTAACCATTAAAATCAGAACAACAATGAAACCTGATTTTTCAAAGATTGATATCAAGCAAGTTTCGGCCAGCAAGGTTGTTGGCCCGAACAACGCCGACTGGCAGACGCCGGAACTCATCGACGTCAAGCCTATTTATACCAAAGAGGACCTCAAAGGCATGGAGCACCTCGACTACGTGTCCGGTATCCCTCCGTTCCTCCGTGGCCCGTACAGCGCCATGTATCCGCTGCGTCCCTGGACCATTCGTCAGTACGCCGGATTCTCCACCGCCGAGGAATCGAACGCTTTCTACCGCCGCAACCTCGCGTCCGGTCAGAAAGGTCTGTCCGTGGCCTTCGACCTCCCGACCCACCGCGGCTATAACGCCGATAACATGCGCGTAGTCGGTGACGTCGGCAAAGCAGGTGTGTCCATCTGCTCGCTGGAGGACATGAAAGTGCTCTTCGCCGGCATCCCCTTGAACAAGATGTCCGTCTCCATGACCATGAACGGCGCCGTGCTGCCGATCCTCGCGTTCTATATCAACGCCGGACTCGAGCAGGGTGCCAAACTGGAGGAGATGGCCGGTACCATCCAGAACGATATCCTCAAGGAGTTCATGGTACGTAACACCTATATCTACCCGCCTAAGTTCTCCATGAAGATCATTGCCGATATCTTCGAATATACGTCCCAGAACATGCCTAAGTTCAACTCTATCTCCATCTCCGGTTACCACATGCAGGAAGCCGGTGCTACGGCGGATATCGAGTTGGCTTACACGCTTGCCGACGGTATGGAGTACCTCCGCGCAGGTGTCAACGCCGGCATGGATGTGGATACGTTCGCTCCGCGTCTGTCCTTCTTCTGGGCGATCGGTATGAACCATTTCATGGAGATTGCCAAGATGCGTGCAGGACGTATGTTGTGGGCGAAGATCGTCAAGTCTTTCGGCGCCAAGAACCCCAAATCCATGGCACTCCGTACCCACTGCCAGACCTCCGGTTGGTCGCTCACCGAGCAGGACCCGTTCAACAACGTCGGTCGTACCTGTATCGAAGCTATGGGAGCTGCACTCGGTCACACCCAGTCGCTCCACACCAACGCACTCGACGAGGCTATCGCGCTGCCGACGGACTTCTCCGCTCGTATCGCGCGTAACACCCAGATCTACATCCAGGAAGAGACCAAGATCTGCAAGGAGATTGACCCGTGGGGCGGTTCCTACTACGTAGAGTCGCTCACTCAGGAACTCATGGAGAAAGCGTGGGCGCATATCCAGGAGATCGAGAAACTC
>OCVV012832110.1_pt1 | contig 12395 bp, 6 predicted proteins | sample 1539721 | NCBI WGS metagenome assembly OCVV01 (sample SAMN02144230, study PRJEB22623) | gut metagenome | biome: sheep rumen | host: Ovis aries | place: New Zealand | reverse complement strand
TGAACCTTCAGCTCGGCGTAGCCAAACCTGGAACCAGCACGAAGTGCCGTTGATGGCTCAAAACGTAGGATTCCCGACTCTTCCAACTTCGACATGCGGTTCACAATCTTGTAGGCATTGAAAATGGATTCGACGTACAACTGATAGTCGAAAGTCTTTTCCTCATGTCGATAGCTGTTGCCCACTGCCTGAATGAGCTGGAGCAAATAGACAAGCAGGTCTTTCATGGTGTTTTGCTTGACGAACAGCTTGAGAAGAAATTCTTTTTGCTGCTTTTCCTGCTCTTCTTTCTCCTTGTCTTGTTGATTCTCGTGGAGCGATGAAAGTGAAGAGTGAAAGGTGAAGGGTGAAGTGTAGAGGGTGGTGAGTAAGTTGCGGGCGTTGTCGCCTCCCAAACGGATGGTGTAAGGATGCTTCAGCACGGCTGCCACTTGTGGGTATCGCCAGAAGGTTGTTCCGTTCGCACGGTTCTCCTGACAGCCATGCAACTGGAGGTCGAGTACCGCCATGAGATAGCTGCTGATAGGGGTTTGCATGAGGGGATAACCCATGGTGACATTGAGCTTGAATCGCTTGGCAAACTCTTCGTCAACGGGGATGGAATGGAGCACGGACGGCAAGAGGTTTTCGTTGCAAAGCACGATGGCAGACTGGTTGAGCTGTTCTCCTTCTGCCTGTAGATGGCATTGCTGCATCCATTTGCCGATGTATTGTGTCTGTGCGTTTTCGGTGGGTGAAGAGATGTAGGTGATGTGTTTCTTGTCGGAAGTGAAATTGTTGTACGCGTGTTGGTAAAAATCGGTTCCGAACTTGAATTCATTGGGAAAGTCCAGCATGTCTTTGTAGATGAATCGCCCTGCCTCAAACCCAGAAAGTGAAGATTGAAGATTGAAGAATGAAGCATCTTCTTCGTCCTTTGCACTTTTATCCTTCTCTTCATTCTTCACGCTCCACGCTTCACGTTTTTGCCCTTTGTCTTCCTTCAATCTATATGCTTCGTCGAAATCCCAATAGAAATACGTTTGGGAATTTTCCTTGAGGAATCGGAACAGTTCCTGTTCGGTCTTGTTGAGCACGTTGAATCCAACGATGGCAAACTTCTGGTGCTGGATGCGTTCTTTGAAATCTGTCACTTTCTGCTGGGCTATTATTTCTTGTTTTGGAGTCAAGGTCTCGTCGGTGGGGAGTTCAGCCTGAGTCAGACGACTTACTACGTTTCGTTTCAGCATTCCTTCGTATGAGAGTCCTGCACTTCGGAGTTGTTCGCGAAAGCGGGTATAGATGGTTGGCAGCATTTTCCAAAGGCTCATGTAGTTTTCCTTCAGAAGTGTTGAAGGGTCGAAGTCCTTGAAATACTCCTGCAAGGATTTCACCTGCTCGTCAGTGAGATAGTCGAAACGGGTGAGGTCGTTCAGGTCGGAGATGTTGACAAAGAGTTCGTGCGCATCGACGTGGTTGTTGTCAATGTCCTGGAAGTCGGACAGCATGAGTTCGCCCCAGGAGTAGAACCTATCGAGCGTTTCGTTCATCTCTCCCCCACTCTGTTGATACACTTCTTCGTAAGCCTTGTAGAGACGGCACACCAACTCTATCGGGTCTGCCACTTCCAAAGGCGAAAGCGTCTGGAACAGTTCGGTGATGGTTTGGTATCGGGGTGCCCACAGCGGTGCGTTGGCAATAGCAAAGATGTGCTGATTGAAGAACAGGCTGGCACGCTTGTTCGGGAAAATAACGGTCAAGTCCTGAAAATTTCCATTACACTTCTGATACAGGTCTTTTGCTACTATTTCAAGAAAGGTTTTCATGTTCTTAATGAGTTTTTTATGTCTGAGGTCAAGGTCTGCTGGTATATCTCCTAAAGAAATCGGCAAAATCGGCAAAATTATTTTTCAACGATAACGATAACCATAACGATAACCACCATTCGGATGGAACCTTTATCTCGGCGTAGCCAAAGTTAAGGTTAGGGTTAGGGTTAAGGTTGAATAAAAATTTAGTACATTTAGTCTATTTCTTTAGGAGACTTATTACGCCTTTGACTTTTGACTTGTTTTGTCCTTAGACTGCTACCACCTTGTTGTCAAAAACATACCAAAGGTAGCCTTTCACATTCTCATATCCAGCTCGCTGCAACAAGTGGATATACTCCTCAACTTGTTGCTTGTATTTTTGATAGACCTTCTGCGAGTCACCAGTCTTGTAGTCTATCACGATGGTCTCGCCTTCTTTCGAAATGACACGGTCGGGGCGCTTTTCATAAATCACTCCTTCGTCATTCTTGTCGATGATGGCACATTCGTTCACCACGTTCCAACCCGTCGTGAACCACTCTCGCACCTGCTCGTTCTGGAATGCCTGCTGGAGCATCATCCTCATAGCACCCTCCTGCTCTGGGTTTTCGAATAATCCTTCCTGACTGACACGGAGGAATGCTTTCTCCACATCGTCCTGCGTGTGAATCAGCGAGAGCAGATAATGGAAGAGCAAGCCTTGGTTGATGTAGTCGTTCGAGAAACCGGTTGTCAACGATTTATCACGTTCGTTTTCGTCGTACTGTCCATTCACGAACTCAGCCGATTGATTCGACTGACGGAATTCTGCCAGCATCTTGTTTTGCACGAATGTGATAGGCGTATCGACGGCTTTCTGTGCCAGCACATTATCTTCTTCCTCGTCCACCTTCTCTTTCGATGGACAGAGTGCTCCTTTCTCGTACTGGTGAATTGTCAGCTCACATTCCTCGTCCTCTTCTGTCAACGCCATCTTCAGTGGTACATCAACATAGCGCAGTTCCAGGTCATCTTTCCTCATCTCTTCCATCGTTGTCCACAACAAATATGCCACATCTTCCATAGAAGAGTCGCTATCTTTTTTCTTTTTTTCAGACTTTTCTTTCTTACCAGATATGACAATCAGATTATTCCTGGCTCGCGTATTAGCCACATACACCAAGTTCAGATTGTCCACATACAATTTCAGTTTCTCCTCGTTAAATTCTTTGGTGAAACAAGAATCTGCCAAGTTGCTGCCATAATCCACAGGCAACAAGTCGATGCCTGCATACTCACCAGTAGGCTGGCACCAAATGGAGGGAGCAGGATTCGACTTATGGAATGCCCAGTCTGCCAATGGAAGAATCACAGTATGAAATTCCAATCCCTTCGACTTATGAATGGAGAGGATTCTGATACCCTCCACTTCTCCCATCGGAATGGTTTCATCGCCCAACTTTTCGTCCCAAAACTGCAAGAAGCTGTCGATGTCGCCTGGTTTGTCGCAGACAAAAGTCTGCACCTGGTCGAAGAATGAGAACAAGTACGCGCTTTGATGCTCTATCATGCTCAGTCCCAACATCTCGAAAAGGTTCTGCAACAATTCGAAGAGCGGTTTCACCGACAAGGCATCAAGTTCGTTGCCAAAAGCTGGCGGCAACATCTGCTTGATGGCATCAATGTCCTTCAAGAAAATGCTATTCAGATCCTCTGCCGTTCCGTCCTTCTTCACCTCCTTATTATATATATAGAGCAGATACCCCATCGAATACTTGTCGGCAGGATTGGCAATGGCACGTAGTGCAGCAATCAGCACATTCACTGCCAACGAAGCCTTCAGCCTAAAAGCCTCATCGCTCACGATGTTCACCCCTCTGAACATGTCGTATTCTTCCAGCTCCTTGGTTTCCTCGAAAAGCGACATGATTTCGGGAATGTCCTTGTTTTCGCGGCAGAGAATGGCAATGTCCTCGGGGTTCACCGTCCGTTTGCCTGCATCATCTCGTTTCAGCAGTTCCCGCAGGTTGTCTATCACGCGTTGGTATTCCACAGTCTTTTTGTCGCCTGTATTGGTGTCCGTAGGTAATTCCACACATTCCACCTTCACATAGCCCTTGCCTTCGCCTTTCTTCACCTCCTGCTTCACAGTGGCATACACCGAAGGTATCGTCTCCGTCATCAGCTCAGCTTCTTCGGGCACTCTTCCCGTTGTTTTGAGGTCGAAGACTTTTTGCATTTCGATGGCAGCAATGCTGAAGAAAGCGTTATTGAAATTCACCACATTTCCAGCACTGCGATAGTTGTCATTCAGCGGATTCCAATCCACATATCCCTTGAAGTGCTCATTGTCCCTGATGCCGTTCAGTATCTCCCAGTCGCTATTTCGCCAGCGATAAATGCTTTGCTTCACGTCGCCCACAATCAAGCATTCGCAACCTATCGAAACGCAATTCATCAGCAGCGGCACGAAGTTTCTCCATTGCAGCGTGGAAGTGTCCTGAAACTCGTCAATCATAATGTACTTGAACTTCGTTCCCGACTTCTCATAGATAAACGGAATGTCGCTATCCTGTATCATGGCATTCAGCAAATACGACGTGTCTGCCAGCAAGAAGCGGTTCTCATTGCTGTTCAAGTCTCGCACCGTCTTGTCAATCTCGCCTATCAGCATCAGCGGATAGATGTGCTTGGTGATGATGGTCGAATTCTTGATGTATTCCACGTCTTTCAGCAAGTCAGCCAGCATCGGCATGAATGTGTCCTGAGCCAACCGCACCACCACATCATGCTGCGGGCCTCTCTTCGCCCAGTTCTCAGCAGAGTCCAGACAGCCCATCACATAGCTGTTAGGAGCTTTCTGCTCACCTTGGGCTAAGCTATCAAAAAAGCCATACACACCTTTCGTCCCTTGGGAAAAATGCTCAATCGTCAGTCCATGTTCATCAAACACTTTCATGAAATTCTTAGCCTTTTCCACAACATCCAACATCTTCTGGCGACGTGTCGCGAACATTCGGTTCTTGTATTGCTCCACGTCCCTCATGTCGAAAGCAGGCACATCCATCATTTCCCGATTCTGCAAACCCTGTTCTTCAAGTTTCTTCTGCTTGTGCAACATGAATTGCTCGTCGAAAATGTGGTTGGCAAAACGACTTATCTCGTCTGTAATCGACCAATCCTTGTTGTCTCCAATCTTCTGCTCCACATAGTTTCTAATCACCTTGAACACATCATCGCTTTCCTTCAAGTCGCGCAGCATGGTTCTCACGGCATCCTCCAGAATCTCTTTCGCTTTCAAATCCACACGCAGGTTGTTCGACAAATGAAGCTCGTATGCCAAATCACGCAGAATCGACTGGAAGAACGAGTCAATCGTCTCTATTCGGAACATGCCATAGTCGTGCATCATGTTCCTCAGCGCCTTGCCAGCATGGTCCCTGATTTGCTCGTCAGAAAACAGGTGGAAACGCTCGTCCTCCTTGATTTTCGCCAGATAATCGTTCGACGAAGCCAAACCATGTGCAATGCCATAGAGCTGCGTCAGAATGCGGTCTTTCATTTCGCTGGTGGCTTTGTTCGTGAACGTCACAGCAAGGATATACTTGTAGTTGACAGGGTTCTCAATCAACAGTTTGATGTACTCCACTGCCAAACGGAATGTTTTTCCACTACCTGCCGAAGCAGATAACACTTTCAGGTATTTAGTTGAGTTCGTCGTCATGGTTTTTCTATTTTATGCAAATATACTCATTTTTTTCATATATGCTTTTTCGTTTTCGTTTTATTTGATGTATTTTTGCAGAAATTTAGATGAGTTCTCAACCTTAACCCTAACCTTAACCTCAACCGCCATCTGGATAGGAAGTGAGGGTTATGGTTGAAATTTTTCACTTTTAACTTTTAACTCCCTATGCAACCCTTAGCAGAACGACTTCGCCCCCAAACTCTCAACGACTACATCGGCCAGCAGCACCTCGTTGGCGAAGGTGCAGTGATTCGTCGCATGATTGATGCCCGACGCATCGCCTCCTTCATCCTTTGGGGACCTCCAGGCGTGGGGAAAACCACCCTTGCCAACATCATTGCCAAGACGCTCCAAGTGCCATTCTTCACACTGAGTGCCGTCACGTCGGGAGTGAAAGAAGTGCGCGAAGTGATTGAGAAAGCACGACTCAACACAGGACTCTTTGCCACGAACGGAACCCCCATCCTCTTCATCGACGAAATCCACCGCTTCTCCAAGTCGCAACAGGATTCACTGCTCGGAGCCGTGGAACAAGGTGTCATCACCCTCATTGGTGCCACCACCGAGAACCCATCTTTCGAGGTCATCCGTCCCCTCCTCTCACGATGCCAAGTCTATGTGCTGGAATCGCTCGGCAAAGACGACCTCCTCCAACTCCTGCACAACGCCATCACCCGCGATATCTTTCTCAAAAACAAGAAGATAGAACTGAAGGAAACGGGAGCCATGTTGCGCCAAAGCGGAGGCGATGCCCGCAAACTCCTCAACATCCTCGAACTCACCATCCAAGCAGCAGAAGCAGAAGGGCAAGGAAGTGAAAAGTTAAAAGTGAAAAGTGAAGAATGCCATTCGGAAGAATCGCCTCACGCTTCACACATTGTCATTACCGACGACCTCGTCCTCCGCTCCATCCAACAAAATCCTCTTGCTTACGACAAGGACGGAGAAATGCACTACGACATCATCTCAGCCTTCATCAAGAGCATCCGAGGAAGCGACCCCGACGCAGCCATCTACTACCTCGCCCGCATGATTGAAGGAGGCGAAGACCCACTGTTCATCGCTCGCCGACTCGTCATCAGCGCATCCGAGGACATCGGACTCGCCAATCCCAACGCCCTTCTTCTTGCCAACGCCTGTTTCGATGCCGTGTCGAAAATCGGTATGCCCGAAGGACGCATACCATTAGCAGAAGCCACCGTCTATCTCGCCACGAGTCCCAAGAGCAACTCCTCCTATCTCGCCATCGACTCAGCCCTTCAGTACGTGAAGCAGACAGGCAACCTACCTATTCCCCTGCCCATCCGCAACGCCCCAACCAAACTCATGGCAGAACTCGGCTATCACGACGGCTACAAATACGCACACGATTTCCCCGACCACTTCGTAGAGCAGCAATTCCTGCCCGACGAAGCCACCAATGCCCGTTTCTGGCACGCACAGCCCCACACCCCGTCCGAAGCAAAACTCTACGAACGAATGCTCAAATGCTGGAAAGAAAGATATAAGAATGAAGAATGAAGAATGAGGAATGAAGAATGAGGAATGAAGAATGAAGAATTGGCAAAGTTCTTTGCCTCCCATCCTTCCCATTATGCCCATTCATCCCATTCTCCCCATTATGCCCATTCTTCATTCCTCATTCTTCATTCCTCATTCTTCATTTACCACCGCCCTGCACACAGCCTCCACCTCCTCATCCGTCATCACAGGCGACATAGGCAGAGACAATTCCGTCCTACCCCACTCCTCTGCTATTGGCAGATGCAAGTGCTGGAACTCGCGGTATGCTTGCTGGCGATGCGGAGGAATCGGATAATGCACCAATGTCTGTATGCCCTTCTCCTTCAACGACTTCTGCCATTCGTCTCGACAGTCCGTGCGAATGGCATAAATATGAAAAACATGCCGAGAAGGACACGCTGGCATCAGTGGCACAGTCACCCTGTCCTTGAGATTTTCCGAATAACAAGCAGCAATCTCTCGTCTTCGGGCATTGTCCTTGTCTAATCGGCGCAACTTCACCCGAAGCACAGCAGCTTGCACTTCGTCAAGCCGCGAATTAACACCTTTACACAGATGTGTATATTTGACAGACTGCCCATAGTTTGCCAAGCACCTCACTTGTTGCGCCAGCGCGTCATCGTTCGTGGCAACGCATCCCCCATCGCCCAGCGCACCCAGGTTCTTGCCTGGATAGAAAGAAAAGGCAGCTGCATCACCTTGCGCCACACCCTCAGCTCCATGCGCCTGACAAGCATCTTCCAACACCTTCAGCCCATGCGCCTTGGCTATTTCCCTGATGCGCTCCATCTGGCACGTCTGTCCATACAAATGCACAGGCAGAAGGCAGCGAGTACGCTCCGTGATGAGTGCCTCCACACGCTCCACATCCATCAAGGCATCATCCCATCGAGGCTCACAAAACACAGGTTTCAACCCAGCCCTCGACACCGCCAGCACCGTAGCGATGAACGTGTTGGAAGGCACAATCACCTCGTCGCCATCCTGCCAACCCATCTGTTCTTTCCAAGCCATCAAAACGAGCGTCAAGGCATCGAGTCCGTTGCCACAACCCACGCATTGCCTCACACCGAGATAGTCAGCAAACTCTTGTTCGAAAGCCTCCACCTCAGTGTGCAACAAATACCATCCACTGCTCACCACGCGGTTCACAGCCTCCGTCAGTTCCGAGCCGAACGACTCATTCACTCGTTGCAGATTCAAAAAATCAACTTGCATTTTCCTGCCTTTTATCATTTATATCTGCAAAAATAGGGCAAAAGAAACGAATTTGCAATTTTTTCCGTCATTTTCTCCAAATTCCCGCTTTCGTCCCCACTTTTTCAACGAACGTTCATTTCATGTCCGACGAACGCTCATTGTCCTCCGCACGAACCTTCGTCGCTTCGCAAACGAACGCTCGCCGTCAGAAACAAAGCATTTTGTCAGTCTGATGATTTGTAATTCAAACATTTTGCTTAACTTTGCAGTCGTTTTCGCTTGTAGTTGTTGGTCAACAATTTTTTTCTGTCAACAAATTGGCTACGCCGAGCTAAAGGTTCACACAAATAATGCACAAATTTAGATTGTGTGTTTTTTTTTGAGATAATTTGTGATAATTTGTTGACAAAAAAAACAATTATTTGTTGGCTGAAAAAAGAAAATGGAATCATCTAACTTAAATACTTAAATACTTTTAAACTTAAAAATGAAGAAAAGATTTTTCATGCTGTTATCAGCATTGTTATTGAGTGGTGCAAGTCTTTTTGCACAAAGTGAGAACCCAATCATTCAGAAAGGGGATATGAATGAGGATGGAAACATAGACATTTCCGATGTGGTTGCACTTGTCAGTTACATTTTGAATGGAAAACCTACAAAATCTGCTATAGAAATCACCGAGATAAGCGATTGCCCTACAGAAATTCTTGATGGCGGCACTGCCATTATCACCTTCACGACCAACGTACCTTCCACAATCAGTTTGACAGAAAACAGCGGAGAAGGATGGAGCGCATCTGTTAGCTCCGAGGATGGAACTGCACATACCATCACCATCACGAATGATGCGAGTGTTTCCACTTCTGGAACTATTCCTGCCGAGACAATCAAAGTGATAGCCACTCCTGATGATTCAGACAACTACACGGCATCCGAAGAAACAAGCGTGCAAGCTGGTGTCATTAGTTTAAATGCTTTAGAATTTGCAACAATCATAGAGACACCTAAAAGCATCTCCGACTTAAGCTATACAGGAAATCCACAAAATCTGATTGAGGCTGGTAAGGCTGCCAATGGAACGATGCTATACGCAGTGAGCACCACTGACACACAGCCAAGCAGCGACTGGTCGGAATCTGTGCCACAAGGTACGATGGCAACAACCTATTACGTTTGGTATAAGGCTAAAGGCGACAGCGGATATGCTGACAGCGAAGTGGGTGAACCAATTACTGTAAACATTGCCAAGGCGACTCCGACTCTTTCAATAAGCGCACCTACATCAGCAACGATAGAGGTTGGTGAAAGCACAACTATCACTGTTACGTCCGACGTAGCTGGTCAACTCACGATTACTTCGCCTGATGGCACCACTTGGTCTGCGACTTGCAGTTCGGAAACAACAGATGAAACGACCTACACGATTACTATCAACAACTTAATCTCCACAACAACTGAAGATGCAATTACTGCTGGTAGCATCATAGCAAGCTTCACTCCTACTGACACAGACAACTATCAAGCCTTGGAAGAACAGAGCGTATTGCAGGAAGACATTAAGCTATGTGCCGTGAAAGCTCAAGCCCGTGCGTGGTTAGATTCGAGCATTCTCAGAAGAACACGCGGGAATGAGTTAGATCATATTTCGTGGAGTAACGCAAGCGTTGATCCAAGCGTTACGACAAGTGGAACCTACATAACACTCACCAAGGGCACCGTGACGGCTTACTATAATTTAGAGCCAGCTACCACCACTCTTCATTTGGAGAACATCAGTAATCCTGTCATCAAATATGATGGATATAGTTCATACATTAGTGTTGGTGAGATTCAGAACGGCGAAGCAACAGTTTCTGTAGTGGACGGAAGTACAATTGAAGGTCAGCGTTGCCAAATCAAGGTTTACGATGGCGAGAATTTAGTCACCACATTGGAGCTGAGGGCTAACAGGGCTCAGAGTTATGAAACAGTCACCAGTTCTGCATTTACGACTTATACCCATTACGTTGGAAATGAAAACAAGGGCGACATAACCTTCTCTGACAGAGTGAAATTCAGAGCACTTCTTGTGGAGAACAAAAACACAAGAGTGACAATCAAAGCATCTTACAAAGGTAAAATTGCTACCGCTACGGTAACATATACCGCCAGCCCAGCTGCTACCAATTAAGGTAACGCGAAAAGCTTGGTAAGTTAAAAATTAATTTCAAGACTTTCTGGATAGTCACTTTTTAATTTTTAACTTACCAAGTTTTTCGTTTATTTTTTTGTGTTTTGATGAAATCGCTGTATCTTTGTAAATCAAAAAACTTGTCAACTAACTTCAACTAAAAGCTAAAGATATGGAAATCAAAACCATTGGAATTGCCAGCGACCACGCTGCATTCCCACTGAAACAATTCGTAAAACAGTATTTGGAAGAAAAGGGCATCCCTTACAAGGACTATGGCACTTACACGCCTGAATCCTGCAACTATGCCACCTACGGCCATGCACTGGCTGAGGGCATCGAGAAGGGAGAGGTGTATCCAGGCATTGCCATGTGCGGTTCGGGCGAAGGAATCTCCATGACGCTCAACAAGCACCAGAGCATACGCGCAGGATTGTGCTGGATTCCTGAAATCGCTCACCTCATCCGTCAGCATAACGATGCGAACGTACTCGTGATGCCAGGCCGATTCATCGACAACGACATGGCTCGCAAAATCATGGACGAATTCCTCACAACGGAGTTTGAAGGTGGAAGACACCAGCAGAGAATCGAAGCCATTCCTGTGAAGAAATAAAGAAACAGACCCTCCCCAACCCTCCCTGTGAGGGAGGGAGTGGTTACTATTTACGATTAAAAACTTTGTTGGAAAGAAATATAGAACTAACTATCATTTATGAAATCCAAACTACTTAAAAGCATCTCATTATTACTACTATGTTCCCTTTCCTGTTTGCCAATGCAGGCACAGAAGAAGGGCACGTTTGAGGCTGGCAAAGGCTCGTTCATGCTGAATGGAAAACCGTTCATCGTGAAGGCAGCAGAAATGCACTACCCTCGCATTCCTCGTGCCTACTGGGACCATCGCATCAAGATGGCGAAGGCTCTGGGCATGAACACCATTTGCATCTACATTTTCTGGAACATCCACGAGCAGCAGGAAGGTCAGTTCAACTTCACGGACAACAACGACGTGGCTGCATTCTGCAAACTGGCTCAGAAGAACGGCATGTACGTGATTGTGCGTCCTGGTCCATACGTTTGTGCGGAATGGGAAATGGGCGGTCTGCCTTGGTGGCTCCTGAAGAAGAAGGACATCCGCTTACGTGAGCAGGACCCATACTTCATGGAACGTGTGATAATCTTTGAGGAGAAGGTGGGCGAACAACTCGCTGGCCTCACGATTCAGAAGGGCGGACCTATCATCATGGTACAGGTGGAGAACGAATATGGTAGCTATGGCGAGGACAAGCCTTACGTGAGTGCCATCAGGGATTGTCTGCGTGGCATCTATGGCAAGGACTTGGCTCTTTTCCAGTGCGACTGGAGTTCGAACTTCGAGAAGAACGGACTGGACGACTTGGTGTGGACGATGAACTTCGGCACGGGTGCCAACATCGACCAGCAGTTCCGTCGCCTTGGACAACTCCGTCCTGATGCACCAAAGATGTGCTCTGAGTTCTGGAGCGGTTGGTTCGACAAATGGGGTGCTCGCCACGAAACCCGCGATGCGAAGGACATGGTGAACGGCATGGACGAAATGCTCTCAAAGGGCATCAGCTTCTCGCTCTACATGACTCACGGAGGAACCTCTTTTGGTCACTGGGCAGGTGCGAACAGCCCAGGCTTTGCTCCCGACGTGACCAGCTACGACTACGATGCGCCTATCAACGAATATGGTCTTGCCACTCCTAAGTTCTACCAGCTTCGCGAAATGATGGCGAAGTACAACGACGGCAAGAAGATGCCTGCTGTGCCAAAGGCTCCAATGCCGATTATCACGGTGCCAAAGTTTGAGCTGAAGGAGTTTGCTCCATTTCATGGAAATCAGCATCTTATCCCTGCGGTCAATCCAATGACTTTCGAAGAAATGGATTTGGGCTGGGGCATGACGTATTACGTGACAAAACTCCCAGAAGTTCCTGTTCAGAGCGTGCTGACGATG
>OCVV011306447.1_pt1 | contig 12401 bp, 16 predicted proteins | sample 1539721 | NCBI WGS metagenome assembly OCVV01 (sample SAMN02144230, study PRJEB22623) | gut metagenome | biome: sheep rumen | host: Ovis aries | place: New Zealand | reverse complement strand
AAAGCAATGATTGCCACGGTTCTAATTACTTTCTTCATGTTTTTTTATGTTTTTTAGTTTTACGGATTCATTCAGATAATTCCACATTATTTCTTTCTGTCTTGACTCTTCCTTTTCTCCCATCACAACAACTGTCTTTTTGTTAGGAAAGACAACAACAATATTGTTTTGTTCGTCTTTACCCGTAAACCGATCTTCTTCTTCCTGTTCAATCGACATTATATATTGAACGAACTCTTCACTTTTCCCCATCTTGATCAGCAGGGCGGCGAAGGCGGCGGAGTCCTCGGCCTCGAGGAGGGTCATGTCGAGCCGCAGGGTATCATTGATCGGCATCTGGCGGATGAAGGCGGCGCGGACGCCCGGCAGGTGCCGGTACTGGCGGTAGACCTCGCTGGTCTCGGCCAAGGGCACCGTGCGTGGGGCCCGGATGACGATCACCGTCAGCAGGGCTGCCACGAGGCCGACGGCCATCGGGAGAATCCAGTAGCGGCGGCGGCTCATAGGTTGCGGATTATCTGGTGAGCATCGTCGACAATCTGGGTGCGATCGCTCTCGGTGTGCATGTCGCGCCCGTCGGGGACAGGGGTGCAGGCCGAGGCAAGGGACGGAGGGGCGACCATCAGCATAACCATGGCAACGGCTCGCGCCAGGCGTTCGACGCGGACGAAGGGCTGCGGCGAAGCCGTCGACACCACGTGCTCCAAGGTCCTCTGCTGCGCAAGAAGGTCGTCGCGCAGTGCGCTCTGGCGATGCACCAGGGCTATCAATTCGTTCAAGGTGTCGTGTGTGTGTTTCATTAGGGGTTGATTTTTTCGTTGATCATGCGCAGTTTTTCCATCACTTTCTTCATGCGTTTGTAGACGGCGTTGGGGGTGAGGTCCATCTGCTGGGCTATTTCTTTGGTTTTGTATCCGTCGAGGTGCTTCTGCACAAGCTGGCGTTCCTCCTCGGTGAGGTAGGCGGTGAGCTCTTCGAGCTGCTCGCGGGCGTGGAGGCTCTCCTCGGCCAGGCTGTCGGCCACTTCGTAGGCCAGGCGTTCGGGTGGCGGCAGGCGGTGGCGGCGGTAGTCGTAGAGGATGGTGCGCACCTGCCATCCTATCCACACCTTCTCGGGCACCAACCGGCGATAGCTGTCGAGGTGGAGCCACAGCCCCACGAGGACTTCCTGCACCAGGTCGTCGCAGAGGCTCTGGTCACCGTCGGCCTGCCGCAGGCAGAGCCACCGGATGAGGCCCGCGTTGCGGATCACCAAACCCTCGTAGAAGGCGCGTATCGGATCCAGTTCGTCGTGCATTTCAGTGCGCAAAGATAACACTTTTCGCCCATATAATACTCACTTTTTAGGCAAAATTAGCCTAAGGGGGTAAAAAAAAGTGAAAAAATTATTGTGGAGAGGGCCGTCTCAGAGGCCGAAAAGCGCTATAGCCGAGGCGGTTGTGACCTCAGCCACCTCGTCGGGACTGGTGCCGCGCAGGTCGGCGATGCGCTGGACGACGAGGGGCAGGTAGGCGCTCTCGTTGCGCTGGCCGCGGTGGGGCACAGGGCTGAGGTAGGGAGCGTCAGTCTCGAGCAGGAGGCGCTCCAGGGGGACGGCCCGCACCACGTCGGCCATGGTGGCGTTCTTGAAGGTGACCACACCGCCGATACCGAGGTGGAAGCCCATCTCGACAGCGCGCAGAGCCTCCTGCACACTGCCGCCGAAGCAGTGCATCACACCGCGGTACTGCCGCCGGCCCAGGTCGCGCAGCAGGCCGAAGACCTCGTTGTGGGCCTTGCGGATGTGGAGGCACACCGGCAGCTCCAGCACCTCAGCCCACAGCATCTGGCGCCGGAGGGCCTCGCGCTGCTCGGCCTCGAAGGTGCGGTCCCAGTAGAGGTCCATGCCGATCTCGCCCACGGCGACATATCGGCCCGGCGCATCTTGACGGAACAGCCGGTCGTGCACCAGCGCCAGCTCGCGCTCGAAATCCTCTTTGACCGAGGTGGGATGCAAGCCCGCCATGGGTCGGAAGTGGTGCGGATGGGCCGCCATCAGGGCCTCCAGGCGGGGGGTGCTCTGGCTGTCGATGTCGGGCAGGAGCATCCACTCCACCCCGGCGTCGAGGGCTCGCTGCAGGGCAGCGGCGCGGTCGGCGTCGAAGGCCTCGTCGTAGAGGTGGCAGTGGGTGTCGATGAGGGTCATGTGTTCTTCTGTATGAGGGCCGTCAGGTCGTCGTAGAGCTGCAACAGATCGGGCCTTTCGAGGAGCTGACGGCGCTGGGCGTTGAGGGTCTTCTCGTCGCGGCGTATGGCGGGACCCGTCTGTTGAAGCCACAGGTTGCCGTAATCCCACTTGCGGAGGGTCTGCTCGGCTATCGGCCGCAGCATGTCGGGGTCGAGCCCGTCGGCGGCCATAAGGTCGTGGGCTGTGGCGTTGAGGGCGTTGACGAAATTGCTGACCCACACCGAAGCCAGGTGGACGCGGCGGCGTTGCTCGTGGTCGAGGTGGTAGAGGCAGGGACTGATGAGCGCCGCGAGGGCCTCGATGTCGGCCTCGGTCTCAGGACTGCTGCCCTCGATGCAGAGGGGCAGACGGCGGTAGTCCATGGCGATGTCGCGCACGAAGGTCTGCGGCGACCACAGCACCCCGTGGCGTCGGCTGATGGGTTTGAGGACAGAAAGGGGCGTGGTGCCAGAGGTGTGGACCACCACGGCGTCGGGAAGTCGCAGGTCGAGGGCCAGGTCGTAGAGTGCGTCGTCGCTGACGGCGAGCAGGTAGTAGTCGGCATCCTCGTCGAGACGCTGCCACTGGTGGATGGGGTGCGCGTCGACTCGGCGGGCCAGGAGTTGAGCGTGCTCCAGCGATCGCGAGAGCACTTGGTGTATGGAGCATCCGGCTTGATGCAGGGCCAGGGCCAGATGGGTGGCCACATTGCCCGATCCAACGATGGAGATGCGCGCCGGACGAGCCTTAGTGTCGTTAGTATTCGTCTTCCTCAAAGAAAAAGTCCTCCTTGGTAGGATAGTCGGGCCAGATGTCTTCTATGCTCTCATACTGGTCTCCTTCGTCCTCAATCTCTTGAAGGTTCTCGATAACCTCCATCGGAGCACCCGTACGCTGTGCGTAATCAATCAGTTCCTCCTTGGTGGCGGGCCAGGGTGCATCCTCCAGTTTCGATGCTAATTCTAGTGTCCAATACATACTCTATAACTCAAAAAATTTTTGCAAAAGTACAACTATTTCCGATACCAGCAAATATTTTTTATCAACACTCCTATCTAGCTAACATACAGGTCTTCCTGCTTGCCGTCGGCCACCACGGCACGACGGGCGAGCACGAAGAGGTAGTCGCTCAGGCGGTTCAGGTAGCGCAGCAGCACGTCGTCCACCCGTGCCTGGCGGGCCAGGGTGACCACGCGCCGCTCGGCACGGCGGCACACAGTGCGGGCCACGTGGCACTCAGCGCCGACGCTGTTGCCTCCCGCAATAACGAAGTTGTGCAGCTGGGGCAGCAGGTCGCTGATGGTGTCGATCTGTCGCTCCAGAATTTCCACCTCGTCCTCGTCCAGCTGGGGCAGACGTGCGTAGAGCGCCTCGTCCTCGGTGGCCAGCAGGGTTTGCAGCGTGAAGAGGTTGTGCTGCACGGCCTTCAGCTCGTCGTAGTAGCCGCCGCCCATGCTCCGCATCATCTCGGCCAGCAGGCCGATGTGCGAGTTCAGCTCGTCGACGGTGCCATAGGCCTCCACGCGGACGTCGTCCTTATCAACGCGGCTGCCTCCCACAAGCGAAGTGGTGCCCCTGTCGCCTGTCTTGGTGTATATCATATCTTCTCTACCGATTTAACTTCTGGTATCACTCGCTTGATGGCCTGCTCGATTCCCTGCTTGAGGGTCTGCATGGCGTGGGGGCAGGAGCCGCAGTGGCCCTGCAGGCGCACGATGACGACGCCCTCGGCAGTCATGTCGACATACTCCACATCGCCACCATCCTGCTGCAGGTAGGGGCGTATCTGGGCCAGGGCGTTCTTCACCTTTTGCTCAACAATGGGTTTCTCTTGGTCGGTCATATCTTATTTGATGTTAAGTTTGCAGATCTCTGTGATGGTGTTCTTCGCCACCGCATCGAAGGCCTCGCGCACGGGGTCGTTGGTGTTGGCGGGGTTGAAGAGGGCGGCCGGCTTGCCGCTGTCGCCGCTCTCGGCGATGCTCTGCACCAGCGGAATCTCGCCCAGCAGGGGGATTCCCATCTCACCGGCCAGCTTGCGGCAACCGCCCTGTCCGAAGATGTAGTACTTGTTCTGCGGCAGCTCGGCGGGGGTGAAGTAGGCCATGTTCTCCACAAAGCCCAGCACCGGGATGTTCACCGACTCGTTGCGGAACAGTTCCACGCCCCTCACCACGTCGGCCAGCGCCACCTGCTGCGGGGTGCTGACGATGATGGCGCCGCTCACCGGCACGGTCTGCGCCAGGGTGAGCTGTATGTCGCCCGTTCCCGGAGGCATGTCCACCACCAGGTAGTCGATCTCGTCCCACCAGGTCTCGGTGAGCAGCTGCTTCAGGGCGCCGCTGGCCATCGGGCCGCGCCAGGCCAGCGCCTTGTTGGGATCCACGAAGAAGCCCACGCTCATCAGCTTGATGCCGTACTTCTCGATGGGCAGCATGTAGGTCTTGTCGCCCACGCGGTGGCCGTAGATCTCCTCGCCTTCGACGCCCAGCATGATGGGAATCGAGGGACCGTAGATGTCGGCGTCCACCAGCCCCACCTTGGCGCCCGTCTTGGCGAGCGACACCGCCAGGTTGACCGCCACCGTGCTCTTGCCCACGCCGCCCTTGCCCGAGGCGACGAGGATCGTGTGGTGGATGTGCTCAAAGACCTCCTTGTACTCCTCGCGGGGGTCGGGTTGTGGTTTGGCGGTGAGGTTGATCTCCACCTCGGCCTCGCGGTCCACCAACTCATGGATGGCGTTGACGCAGTCGTCGCTCATCTTTTTCTTCATCGGGCAGGCCGGAGTGGTCAGCACCAGGTCGAACGAGACCTTCTTGCCCTCCACCTTGATGTTCTCGATCATGCCCAGTTCGGTCAGGCTGCGACCCAGGTCGGGGTCGTTCACATGGCCCAGGGCCATCTCTATCTGTGTTGTCGTTATCATTGTCCGAATATCTCTTTCAGTTTGTTTTCCAGTTGCGCTCCCCGCAAATTGCGTGCCAACACCCGCCCCTCGCGGTCGAGGAGCACGGTGGCGGGAATGGAGCTGATGCCATACAGCTTGCCGGCGGCCGAACTCCAGCCGCGCAGGTCGCTGACGTGGTTGGGCCACGTCAGGTGGTCGTCGCCGATGGCCTTCACCCACTTCTCGCGGCTGTTGTCGAGCGAGACGCTGAAGATCTCGAAGCCCAGGTCGTGGTACTTGTTGTAGAGGCGCACCACGTTGGGGTTCTCGCGGCGGCAGGGGCTGCACCACGAGGCCCAGAAGTCGATCAGCACCACGCGGCCGCGCAAGTCGCTCAGGCGGCGTATGGCACCGGCCGTGTCGGTCATGGCGATCTCGGGGGCTTCCATACCCTCCATCACCACCGACCGCACCCGCTGGTCGAGGTGCTGGACGAACTCGTTGCCGGCGTAGCGGCCCACGAGGGCGTCGCGCAGCTCCTTGTAGAGCGGGGCGTACTGGTCGAAGGCGCTCTCGAAGTAGGTCACCAGGAAGGCGCTCATCAGCAGCTCCTTGTTCTCGCGCAGCATGGCCTCCACGCGCCCGGGAGTGGCCGGGTCGGCGGGCGAGTCGGCCATCAGGTTGTTGAACTGCCGGTAGAGGGCCATATTGTCCGACCCCTTGACGCCGGTCAGGTAGAACAGGCGTGCCGCCGGACGAAACTCGGCCGTGAGCGACACCCGCTCGCGGGGGAGCAGCATGCAGTGCAACACCGCAGCGCGGGTCTGCATGGGCGCGAGGGCGAAGAAGAGGGGCTCCGCGTTGCGGCGCTCCACGCGGACACTCAGCTTGGAGTCGACCACCAGCGTGTCGGTCGGCAGCAGCCGGCCGCCCTGGGGCTCGCTCAGCACCATCAGTGTGCCGGGCTCCAGGCCCGTCAGCGTCAGCGTCAGGCTGCTCTTCTGGCCCACGGCCAGCAGCGGCAGCGTCATGGTCAATAGCAATAGCAAGCGTTTCATATCTATCTTATTTTCTTGAGGTCGTCATCCTCCTGGAGCAGTATCCGGTAGAAGGTCCGGTCGCCGAAGAGGAATTGGCCGATGTATGCTTTGATTCGGTTGGCTATGAGGGCCCGTTGGGCGCGGAGGCTGCGGGCGTCGCGGGCCACGCCGGCGCGCTCGCCCCGGGCGGCCAGCTCCTGCAGCAGCGCCTCGCTCACCTCGTAGCGGCGGCAGAAGGTCTCCTCGTCGGGGTAGCACTGCAGCAGCTCGCCGGCGTGGTGCTTCACCTGGTCGAAGGCCAGCCGGTTCAGCAATCCCTGCGCCGACAACTGGTTGTAGTAGACGAAGGTGGGGTCTTTGCGGTAGGTCAGCAGGCGGTCCGGGATGATGCCGCCGCCGCCGTAGACGGTGCGGCCGCCGACGGTGTAGTAGGGCGTCGAGTCCTTCACGCTGGCCACCGCCGAGTCGGCGTAGGTCTCGTCGATCAGCTGTTGCATGTACTCGCGGTAGTACTCGTCGGTGCCGTCGTCGTAGGGGCGCTGTATGCAGCGGCCCGAGGGGGTGTAGTAGCGGGCGGTGGTGAGCATGACCGAACTGCCGTCGGCCAGCTCGAAGTCCGACTGCACGAGGCCCTTGCCGAAGGTGCGGCGGCCCACGATGAGGGCGCGGTCGTTGTCCTGCAGGGCGCCGGCCACCACCTCGCTGGCCGAAGCCGACCCCTCGTCGACCAGCACCGTCACGCGGCCCTCGGTGAAGAGGCCGCGGCCGTGCACCATCACGTTGCGCCGGCGCGAGTGGGCTCCGCGGGTGTACATCACCTGGCTGCCCTGCGGCAGCAGCTCGCCGGCGATGCCCACGGCACTGCCCAGGGCGCCGCCGCCGTTGCCGCGCAGGTCGAAGACCAAGTGCGTCATGCCGCGCCTCACCAGGTCGTGGAGCGCCTGCCGGAACTCGTCGTGGCTCGTCGTGGCGAAGGAGGTCAGCAGGATGTAGCCCGTCGTGTCGTCGAGCATGTCGTGGTAGGGGATGGTGAGGTGGTCCACCACGCCGCGCGTCAGGGCGAAGCGGAGCGGCTGGCCGCGACGGTCGACGTCGACCGCCACGCGCGTGCGACGCGGGCCGCGCAGCAGCGACACCACCGTGTCGGCCGCCAGGCCCGTCACCGGGCGCCCGTCGACGGCCACCAGCCGGTCGCCGGCCATCAGGCCCGAGCCCACGCTCGGCCCGTCGGGCAGCACCTGGGCCACATAGCTCGAGTCGCCCTCGCGGCGCACCAGGATGCCCACCCCCTCGAAGTTGCCCCGCATGAGCTCGGCGCTCCGCTCGGTCTCGCGGGCCGAGAGGTAGCTGCTGTGGGGGTCCAACTCGTTGAGCAGCACCGACACCAGCCCCTCGCTCAGCGAGTCGAGGTCGACCGTGTCGACGTAGTTGCGCTGCACCAGCTCCATCACCTCGTCCATCTTGCCCTGCAGCGCGGTGGGCGCGGGGCGCTTCGGACCGAAGGTGTCGGCCGACATGAGCCCTATCAGCACCCCCAGCACCATGGCCACGAGCACCAGAATGGCATTGCCCAGTTGCGTCGATTTGTCGTTTCTGCTCATCAACCCCTATAACGACGACCCTATACCTTTATTATATTATACAAAAAAATATTTTCGCCGCACCAAGCGCGCCCGAACACCGCGTTTTGTCCGCCCGCGGTCGGACCATCCGCGGACCATCCGCGGACTTGCTGCGGACATGCCGCGGAGGTGATAGGGCTTCAGGGCTGGTTTTCAGTCAGTTACACTCCGGAATACTACCTTGAATACTGAATGCCAGGCAGTTGCGTTGTTTTTAGGGCCTCGTTTGGAGGCTGTCGGAAAGGATGCGGGCGTGGTCGAAGGCCAGGGGCGGGAGGGCGGCCAGGGGCCACCAGCGCACCTCGGCGGCATCGTCGCCGGCGGTGGCCACCCCGTCGGCGAGGCGGACGGCATAGGCGGCCGTGACGGTGCGGCCCCGCGGGTCGCGCCCCGGCGCGCTGTAGACGCCCACCAGGCGCAACGCACTCTCACCGACTGCGATGCCGGTTTCCTCCCGCAGCTCGCGGGCGGCGCAGTGCTCGATGGTCTCATCCATCTCCATGAATCCGCCCGGCAGGGCCCACTGGCCCCGGAAGGGGTCGTTGCCGCGCCGCACGAGGAGCACCTCGCCACGGCCGTTGGTGACCACACAGTCGGCGGTGAGCATCGGGCGGGGATAGGGGTAGGAGTACATGGGGTAAGGTTTAAGGTTTAGGGTTTAGGGTTTAAGGTTTAAGGGGTTATGGGGCCTACTGGTTTTGTTGGGGGCGGGGCGGCGGGGCGGAGCGGCTGCGGTTGACGACCCACACGCCGGCGAAGACGAGCAGGGCGGCCACCACCTTGGTCACCGTCAGGCGGTCCATGCCGGTCCAGATGGCCACGGCGATGGCGATGATGGGCTGCAGGTAACCGTACATGCTCACCAGCGTGGGGCGGATGCGCTGCTGGCCGACGGGGACGAGCCAGTAGGCGATGAAGGTGGAGAAGATGATCATGAAGCCGATCTCCCACCACACGGGGCCCGGCACAGCCGCGAAGTCGCTCTGCGGCAGGTGGGGCATGGCGAAGGGCAGCGAGACGAGGTAGGAGACAAGGAACATCCACTTCATGGAGGTGAACACCGAGTAGCGCGCTATCAGGGGGCGGCAGGTGCCGAGGTAGAGGGCGAAGACGATGTAGTTGGCGAAGCAGTAGACGATGCCGATGGGCTCGGTCTGCGAGGCGCCGCTGCCGGCAAAGGTGCTCTGCAGGATGAGCCACAGGATGCCGCCGAAGCTCAGGGCCACGCCGAGGGCCTTCTGCCAGGTGATGGGTTCGCGCAGGAAGATGGCGGCCACGAACATGGTGAAGATGGGCGTGGTGGTGCTCATCACCGAGAGGTCGACGGGGGTGGTGTGGGCGATGGCGTGGAGGAAGGTGAGCTGCGGCAGGAAGAGGCCTATGATGCCGGCGCCGGCCAGCCGCAGCAGGTCGAGCGGAGGCACCTTCTCGCGCGGCATGAAGAAGGAACCGATCCAGAAGAGCAGGCCCGCCACCATGGAGCGCATGGAGAAGAGCACGATGGGCTCGAGGCCCCCTTCGGCGGCTATGTCGCGGCACACCACGACGTTGATACCGAAGATGATGTAGGCCAGGGCGCTGGCGAGGTGTCCGACGGCGGTGCGACTCATGGGGCTGGAACGAAAAGGGTGCCGTCGTCGAAGCGGATGGCTTCGGGATCGCGCTGGTAGAAGAAGTCGACCACCCGGATGGTGTCGGCGCCGGTGGCGGTGTTCTGGGTGGCCAGACGGAGGGTGCCGAGGCGGAGGCTGTCGAACACATACTCGAACGGGATGGCCTCGTCGCTGCTGTCGATGCCAACGCCGTCGATGGCCACCCGGATGTGGGTGCTGAGCAGGCCGGTGGCGCTGTCGCGGAAGTCGAGGAGGTGGTGGTAGTTGTACTCGATGACGGTGCCGTCGAGGGTGCGGACGGTGTCGAGGTGGTGCAGCCACTGCGAGCTGCCAAGGGCCACGGGTTGGGGCTCGGCGGGGAGCGGAGGGGCGTAGGGGCGGATGTTGTCGCGGCCGCAGGCCGCGGCCAGCAGCACGGCCAGCAGGGGTGTCAGGGCTCTGATCAGGGGTCTCATTTCGGTCGTTTTTAGTACTTTCGGGGCGCCGCGCGGCAGCCCCTCTTTGCGATTGCAAAAGTACTAAACTTATTCCACCTGACAAAATTTATTTTGCCAATCGGAAAAATAGTAGTATTTTTGCACTTTCAAACAACCGAAAAAAGAGACATCAGGCATGAATATACTCCTATTGGGATCGGGCGGGCGCGAGCACGCCATCGCATGCAAACTGGCGCAAAGCGAGCGCTGCAGCAAACTCTACATCGCCCCGGGCAACGCGGGCACCGCCGCCGTGGGCGAGAATGTGGACCTGAAAGCCGACGACTTCGAGGCCGTGGGCCGCTTCGTGCAGGAGCGCCACGTCGAGATGCTCGTCGTGGGCCCCGAGGCGCCGCTGGTGGCAGGCATCGCCGACTACTTTGCCGAGACGCCCGCGCTGAGCAACGTGATGGTCATCGGCCCCCGCAAGCAGGGCGCCATGCTCGAGGGCAGCAAGGACTATGCCAAGGCCTTCATGACGCGCCACAAGATTCCGACGGCCCGCTACCAGACCTTCACCCGCGACACGCTGGCCGAGGCCGAGGCCTTCCTCGACACGCTGCCGGCGCCCTACGTGCTCAAGGCCGACGGCCTGGCGGCCGGCAAGGGGGTCCTCATCGAGCCCGACCTGACCACCGCCAAAGCCCACCTGCGCGAGATGCTGGACGGCAAGTTCGGCAGCGCCTCGGCGAGCGTGGTCATCGAGGAGTACCTCAGCGGCATCGAGCTGAGCGTCTTCGTGCTCACCGACGGCAGCCACTACCTGCTGCTGCCCAGCGCCAAAGACTACAAGCGCATCGGCGAGGGCGACACCGGCCTCAACACCGGCGGCATGGGTTCCATCAGCCCCGTGCCCTTCGCCGACAAGGAGTTCATGAAGAAAGTGGAGGACCGCATCGTGAAGCCCACCGTGCGCGGCCTGCGCGACGAGAAGATCGACTACCGGGGCTTTATCTTCGTGGGCCTGATGAACTGCGGTGGCGACCCCTACGTCATCGAGTACAACGTGCGCATGGGCGACCCCGAGACCGAGAGCGTCTTCCCGCGGCTGAAGAGCGACGTGGTGGAGCTGTTCGAACACACGGCCCACGGCACCCTCGACGAGTGCTCGCTCAGCGTCGACAGCCGCACCGCAGCCTGCATCATGATGGTGGCTGGCGGCTACCCCGAGAGCTACAAGAAGGGCAAAGAGATATCCCTCGGCACCGACATCGAGGATGTGCAGGTGTTTCACTGCGGCACCAAGAATGCCGATGGACGCCTGCTGACCAACGGCGGCCGCGTCATCTGCACCACCGCCCTGGCCCCCTCGCTGCCCGAAGCGCTACTCAAAAGCTACAACCGCGCCGCCGACATCAACTGGGAGGGCAAGTACAACCGCCGCGACATCGGCCAAGACCTGCTGAAACTGATGATGGGTCAATGAAGGAATTCTAACTTTTATACATACTATAAATGAAAAAAGCACTATTGACACTGGCAGTGGCCTTTATGTTTATGGCCATAGACGCACAAGCACAAGACAACAACAATTACAAATGGGTCGTCGGCGGAACGGGCCATTTCAACCAAAGCATCGACAAAACGGGCGACGATGTTACCAACAAGCTGCGCGAGTACCGCATCGAGCCTTTCGTTGGCTACAACATCAACGACCGCTGGCGCGTGGGTCTCACCTACGGTTTCTCCCTCGACCACCGCTATGAACTCAACGCCACCGGCACGCTGGCCGACATCGGCACGAAGCGCACCTACCGCGTAGGACCGTACGTCCACTTCAACATCGTGCGCTACAAGCGCTGGATTCTCTTTGCCGAGGCCGAAGCCTTGTTCGGCTATTCGCCCAGATACATGAATCCCGGTCCCGGAGCCACACCCGGCGTGGGCGGCGCACCGGCAGTACCGGGTGCCGGTGCCTACGACGCCAAGCTGCAGACCTTCGACCTCACCATCAAGCCCGGCATCTCCTACGAACTCGACAAGCACGTGAACATCGACTTCAACTTCAACCTCCTCGGCTGGGTATACAGCAACCGCAAGGAGACACGCCTCGACAACGGCGTGGTCTACTCAAACAGCAGCAACGGCCTGCAGCTCGACCTGCTCGAAAACAACATCGACGAATACTGGAGAAATATCACCATCGGTGTGACTTTCAAGTTCTGAACTCAGACCTTCGGGTCATAGGTGCGGAAAAGCACCAGCCAGCCCTCGCTGCGCAGCTCAACGCTGTCGGCGAGGGCTTCGTTTAATGTGGCCTGCCACCAGCGGCGTATGCACATGCCGTCGAGCGGCCACTTGAGACCGCTGCCGCTCACCGGCTGCCCGGGGTCCATGCTGAAGACAGAGACCTGCTGGCGCGGGAAGGTGTCGAAGCGGCGGCAGCCGCGGAAGGCCGTGAAGCGCCCGTGGTCGGTCAGCATCTCAAGGTCTATGCCGGGGTATTCCTCGCCGAAGGTGACGAGGTAGGAGATGTTGCCCAGCGTGTGGTCCTCGCGGCGGCCGGTGGCCCCGAGGAGTGTGTAGTGGGTAGTGGATAGTGGGTAGCGATTGGCAG
>OCVV011342267.1_pt1 | contig 12403 bp, 16 predicted proteins | sample 1539721 | NCBI WGS metagenome assembly OCVV01 (sample SAMN02144230, study PRJEB22623) | gut metagenome | biome: sheep rumen | host: Ovis aries | place: New Zealand | reverse complement strand
TCGGAGAGATGGCAGAGTGGTCGAATGCACCGGTCTTGAAAACCGGCGTACTTAACGGTACCGGGGGTTCGAATCCCTCTCTCTCCGCAAAAAAAGAACTGGTTGATTTCTCAGCCAGTTTTTTTGTATCCTATGATTATTAAATTAAAATGGTGCTTCCCTTTCGCATTCAATCAAATCCAGTTCATCCAACAGCCTCCCGATTGCGCGGTTTTTCTCTATCATCTTTTTGAATTCAGCAAGATCCATATGTTTGACTTCATTCTCTTCAATGACAGGTTCAGGTTCCTTGCTGTCGTCTTTCTTGTATTTCTCATCCAGTAAAATATAACCGTACTTTTGTGCTAATTTTATCTTTCGTAACAGATATTCATAATCGTAGCCATCACAGATTGACATAGTTTTATATTCCGGACTATTCAGTATGGCTTCCTGTACAGCTTTATTCCATTCCTGAAACCGATCGAACACCTCGAAATGTTTTAATAACTTTATATAATATAGTGCATTGTTGACAATTTTGAACAAGAAGGGAGTAATAATACTTTCTCTGCTTGTATCGACATATTCGTTCAAGGCAATATAGGTACTGCTGTCAATACATACATCGTGTACAATCTTATACAATATATCCTCGGCTTCATCGGCATCAATTGTCCTGCCCGTATGACATAGGACGGCGAGATAATCTGTGTCCGACAATCTGCTCCTGTCAATAGCGAAGTTCTTGTCCTTTGCCAATCGCAGACATATAAAATAGTAATCTCTTCCATTGGTAAACTGGTCGATATTCTGCGACAGATACTCCTCGGGAAAGTGACGGATAACCGGCCACGAGCACAAATCCTCATGCAACGTCTCCCACAATTCCCTTAGCTTCGCCTCGAACGACTTGTCCCAATAGTCAAGCAGTTTCTTGTACGCCCATTGCCTGTCAGTTTTTGCCGAATCGAGAAACGCAAGAATAATCTTCTTCTGATCTTTCCAATCAAGGAAATCAAAACGCTTCTGTATCTCTTTACGCGAATCCGATACTTTGCCACTCTTCTTGTCGACAAAATTTTTCAATAATGTGACTATCGGAGTATTCCTTTTGCGAATATTATTATTCATATTTCTCTGTCATTGATATCTCTATTGCCTGGCCATGTTTAAATCCAGTTGACTCTGAAACGGCAACGAATCAATGTCAATGGAATCCTTTGCTGATACGAGAGAATCACCGGCGATTTTCTTAACGGCAGCACTATCTGCCTTATCAGTAATTTTCTGATTGTTCTGATTTGCTTGATTGTTATGACCACACGAAGCCAATGCTAACCATACAAATGTCGAAAGCCACATTACTTTAAACAATGTAGGTAAACTACACATCAATTTATCTAATTAAATTGCTTTCATATTCTTACTTAAATTTGTAAAATAAACCGTTAAGGAAGCATCTCAACAGGTCGCATCCATAAACGAATAAGCATGTTGTCTTGTATCGTTGGTTCAAGAGCAACTATATTGCCACCCTGATTCAACACAACAACGAATTTGTCGATTGCATCTTGATATATCACTTTTGCAGAAACGGGATTGTCACTATTCCTAATCGTGTTGAATTTTCCCTTGATGTAATCCATATAGCACTCTTTGCCATTCATGGTGTCAAAAACCCAAAAGGAAATATATTCAAAGTCATCACTTAATATTGACTCGAATAATGATGCATCAAGTAAATTCCAAGCTTGACACAAAATCTCAGCAATTCTCTTACCCATTTCTATGTCCAGTTTTTCCATGATTTTTAACTTAGCTGTTAAATTTATTACAAGGTATAGTTGTTCTCATTGCTATGATTGAAATGCTATCGAATTTTGAAAACTCTACAATCGTTGTTTTGTACTCTCTTTTGTATTAGTGAAACGATACGTTTTAAGAACTCGTTCTCAACTACTACAAATTCAAGGATATTGTGTGCGATTTCAAATTCACCTATCTCACGATAAAATTCTGCTTTTAGAACCTCGTCTGTAATATGGTTGTCAATAAGCCAAATAGCATTTTCGCGGAAAAGTTTCTTGTCCTCGATATTTATTTCCTTACTGTCATCACTTCTATAATAATAGTCATTGTATGCGTGATGAAGCATCATTCGCACTTTGATTTCTTCATTTTCGCGAACAAAACCTTCTTCGGATAATTGAACAAATGCTTCTTTCATTTCTGGATAAGACAGAAGTCCTTTGTCAGAAGAAAAGCCTTCTTTTGCATACCTCACCTCTTGTCTTGCTGTAATGTAATACTTCCCACAATTAGGACATTTCTGAATATACGATATTTCAGGTAGCATTGGAGCTATTGTTTTGTTATCAGACCACATTTCAGCACCACAAGTGTTTCCTGATAAGAGAGACATGATTTCTTTCTCCTTGCCACAAAACGGACAAACGAGGACTCGGGAATTACCTGGCATCATAATAGTAATATTTTAAAATGTTAGTTTAACATGTTATTTAGACATAAACTTTCTTTGTTGCATCTACGTATTTTACGGTCAGCCCATGATTAACTGGAAGTTTGGTGTAACCGCTATAATTGTTAATAATGATATCCATTGCATTACGCAATCGCACATCACTAGTACTGAGAAACTACAACTCTACTTTAGTTCATAGTGTTTTATTTGTGTAGTTGATGAACTAGAGGAAGAGTCACGATTGTTGGGTAATTGAGGAGCCGTAGTAGAATCACGTTTTAATCGGTCCTCAACAGCATCCCGTTTCAGTATATTGTCGTAAATATCCTTGTGTAGTAGATATTCATCAACTATACTCTGAACAGTACAAAATCCTGATTTATAAATAAGTATATTAGCTACATTTGTGACAATTTGCTTATCCATACTTCGGAATATCGAATCGCGATCATACATATTACAGATACGGTCATGTTCACAAACAGCGTCGGTAACGCTGGTGAAGCTTGGATTCATGTAGTCGTTCATAAGGACTGTTACATCCCCAATACGCAATGAATCACAATGTTGTAAGTTGCTGTCAGTCTTTTTACTGCAACTTGCAAGGCTCACGAAGAGCGTTAACAATAAGCTCATCATGAAAAGAATTCCTTTTTTCATTTTGATAACATTCAAAGGGTTGAAAATATATTTTTTATCAGCTTTTTTTGTAGGACTCAGAATAAACCACAATACAAGATTGCCTCATATAAAAGTTTCGATGCGAAGTTAGTTTTTTCCTTGTTTATGGACAAACATTTTCGTTTCACAAGGCTTGTGAAATTGGTAATTTGCATTTCCATATCACATTGGCACGTACCAAGTCAATCTTCTTAACCTCACCTCTTCTTCCTGAAATGGAATAGTACCTTGCTACACTTCTTGGTAGCAATCCAGAAAAAGCTTTCCTGATTCTAGCACATTTCTCATTTATGGAGTTCAATGTCGGATTCGTCACATCTTCAATACTTTGAAGTACTCTATCTGTAAGTCCTGCAGGACGTAGCAGAAGATATAACTGTGTCAGTTCTTTTCTATACTCGGAAAGACATTTAAGAACAATCCCTTCTGGATGTGAGAGAAACAATAGATAAACGGCTTTAACTAAAGGTTCCATTTTTATCTCGGTATTTTTACTATCAGCCAAAACAACCTTGTAGTCTTCTGTCACAACCAACTGTGGGAACAATTCTTCTTCATTCATTGCTGCCACAATTTCAGTTTCATCAACACCATACGCTTTCAACTTGCGTACTTTCTCTTTCACTTCGTCTAAAAGAATGGAGCAATGAAACTGCTCCAATTCTTTTGAAATAATTAAATTTTCTTGTCTGTCCATAATGCTCGATATTAGAATCCCATAGCATCCATCATCGCATCGTACATTCGAGGGTCACTGGGCATATCTCCATACATTCCGTCTGTCAAGGCATCCCAGGAGTCTTCTTCAGTCCATTCATAGCCACGATCATCGCTACAATCGTACTCATAGTCTTCATACTCGTCGTACTCTTCATAAGAGCCATCAAAATAATCTCTTGCCATAATTTTTTTTGTTTAAATTGTTATTACTTCTAGTTCTTTACTAAAACACTTTGTGATGTCTTTTCCATCAGATTCTTCTTTAAATATAGCTGGTTCTCAACTATCAGTTCGTAGTCACATTTGTTTTCGCCCATCTTAATAGTCAACACAAACAACTCAAGGAAGGTTAAGAAGCAAAATAGAATGATGTAAAATGCAAGAGATATCTTGCTTTGCGACACCACCTTTAATGTTGCTTCAAGTTCCTCAATAAACCCAGAAGCACGCTGATTCATTTCTTCTCTCACCTTCTCAGCTACTTCTTTCTTATCCTGCCTAAGCTGCTCCAATTGGGTAGAATAAATCTGGATTTGGTCATTATTGGCTTTCAGTTGCTCTGCCAAGGGATTTGCTAATGTTACAGTATTTACAACCTGAGTCTTAACCTTCTGAGGTTTGCCATTTTCATCTACTCCTACCACCTGCTCTTGGGTAGAGACATTAGTTCCCTTTATAACAGGACGTTTCTGCAGCTCTTCATTGAGTGCTATTGTTGCCTTACTTAGTGAGTCCATATCAATTGTGATTCGCTGTATGTCACTTTCATAGATGGCTAAACGCTTTGTAATAGTAGCACTAATTAGATCTTCTCTATGTTCCTGGATAGCCTGCTGAATATCGTTACGGAAGATAATCTGGTCAAAGATACATGAACCCAAGACAGCCATGCATAGTGCGAGCAATACTCTCATAACACTCATCAGTTTGGCTTTGCCTACAGTCAGTATAATTACTCGCTCAACGCAAAGGACGATGAACATAAAAGCTATTGACACGCATATTTTAAGCACACATGACTCGATATTGATATATCTGTCTGCAAAGCAATAACCAATGGTGCCCCATAGTATCATCATGATACTGATGGCAGATAGAAGTTTACGAAACTGGCGGTAGCTGGCTTCACCACACTCATTTAAAATATTTTTATCCCAACCGATAAGGAAACATCCGATATTCTTTAAAGTCTTCATTCTATTCAATTTTTATTTGTTATTGATAAAATTCACTGTGTTTGCAGCTATTCCTTTAAGGAAACCTCTGCGATATGACTCAATCATCGTTGTCATCTTTGGATCATTGGCCTCTAACTGCGATTGCATCTCCTGTATCTCAGTCAAATGCTCCTCATAAGTTGCACGTAGAGCGTCCATATCTGCAGCTGCTGCAAGAGCCAAAGCTTTATGGGCATTCTCAATCTTCACGTTTACTACCCTAATATCACTCTTGTACTTTAGAATTATTCTCTTGAAAAGCATTTCCAGATCGTTACGAATGATTTTCTCTTTTGCATCACGGTATGTAATATCGCAGTTTGCAAGTGCATCTTGAAATCCTTCTTCCTCAAAGTTCTTATGGATGAAGTTGAAAATTACGTCAATGGGCATCCCCGTACCCCAAGTGATAGTAATCAAATGTTTCTCATCTTCTTTCTCTTCTCCAGGAGATGCGTTTTCTTCGTTTCCTTCTCCTGGAACATTCTCTGTCAGTTCAGGAATCATCTCTACATTCTCTTTTGGCTTGATGCCAAATAATCCAAATAGTTTCATACTTTTTTATTTTATTAGTTTCACAATCTTGTCTTCTGTGACTTTTTATACTCGAAAAACTAAAAAGGTAACTAGTATATCGAAAAAAGTTGTATTTTTACACAAAATTTTCTTGAGTATGAGATTTAAACTATGTCTAATACTGTTTGTATTACTGCTGTCTACTGCCGCAAACGCACAACGAAAAAGGGCCTTTTTGGTTGGAATCTCACACTATGACACAGCTCTGACCAAATTCCAATGGAACAACATCAATGGTGTAGAAGACATTCTGTTGCTAAGTCCGGTATTAAAGAAACAAGGATTCTCCACAACCGAATTGTTAGATGAGCAAGCCACTTTTAGCGCTATTATTAGCCAATTAACACAGTTCACAAATCAGACAAGGAAAGGCGATATTGTTTATCTTCATTTCTCTGCTCATGGTCAACCTGTAGAAGACCTTAATGGTGACGAGAAAGATGGATGGGACGAATCCATTGTCCCTATTGATGCTTATAAGATATATCGGAAAGGAGTCTACGAAGGGCAAAGACATCTGACTGACGACATGCTCAACAAATACGTCAAGAAACTTCGTGAGAAAATTGGAGTTAAAGGTTTTCTATATATTGTTATAGATGCCTGTCATGCAGGCACGTCATCAAGAGCTAACGATGAATCTGTTAGAGGTACCAATGTTGGTTTCACTTATAGCAATAAAGTATTCAAGCCCTCAACAAATAAGAAATCGCATTATCGTATTGAGCCATCTGCAAAATTGTCACATGTTCTATTCCTTGAGGCATGTCGACCAGATCAGATAAACACAGAAATAAAAGTTGACGGTAAACATTTTGGCCCACTCTCGTATAACATTGCGCAGGCTTTATCAGATTTTACGCTTACTATCAATGGTAACAACTTTGTTGAAAGCATCAAGCGCACTCTGATGAATACAGGTCGATGGCCAAACAACCAGAATCTTGTTACAGAAACAAGTTATTGAAATGGCAAAGGGTATTACGCTACAAAATACAGAGCTTAACCGCTTTATTACTGATGAAAGGAATAAAGTGATAGCATATCTAAGAAAGACATTCTCTGTCTCTGACGATGATTTGAATGATATTTATCAAGAATCATCCATGGCCTTATTCATGAATATCCGTGAAGGCAAATTGTCGAAGCTCACGAGTACACTCTCCACTTACTTTCTTCGTGTCTGTATCAACCAAACGTTGAAATTTATGGGTAAACAAAAGAAAGTAGTCACCTTGTTTGATGATAGCAGACTTACCAATAAAGATTCTTTTCGTCCTGACAAGATAGACGAGTTGTACCAACTCTGCACAGAGAATGAAGAAGCAGAAATGGTTTCCCGCTCCGAAAAGATTGTCCGTAGTATCATAGATTCTATGCCTGAAACCTGTAAGAATGTTTTTCAAGGCTACTATTGGGACAATCTTACAACTACAACAATTGCAGATATGTTTGGCTTTGCCAATGCTAACTCTGTTAAGACGCAGAAATATAAGTGCCTACAGAAATTCCGCACTAAGTATAACGAATTAATGAACAGAATCTATGGGTAAGAAAAACGATATATTGCTGGATGGCATTGATGAACGAATAGAAACTTTTCTTCGTGGTGAAATGAGTGTAGAAGAAGAGGCAACGTTCAAGCAGGAGATTATCCATAATCAAGAAATACGGAACCGTGCAAAGACAATTGCTTCACTCATAAAAGAGTTACATAATCAGAATTCCGCTAGGGAAGAATCCATTATCAAAGAGACTGAAACCGATAATGGAGAAGGCCAAAACAAACCGGGAACACGGCAACTCCTTTGGTGGATCTTTTCTGCTGCTGCAGTATTGGTCATTGCATTTGGCATTTACAAAGACCATCGTTACCGGCTACTTGATGCGACAGTCTCACCATATTACACACAATATGATATGAGCGATATCTCACGTGGTGACGCAAAATCAGATACGATTACACATCTATATGGTCTTTATACTCAGATACAAAAAAACAGAAGCGTATCAGACATCATTGAAGAATTGGAACCTATTTACACTTCTCTTGACAAGGACTTTACATATTACCCTTGGGCTAATGATATAGCATGGAACCTCGCTTTAGCATACGTTAAAGATGACCAAATAGACAAGGCCATCTCCATTCTGCAAAAGATCAAAGCAGACAACCCTGATACGCCTATATATAATAAGGCAGACAAGTTGATAGAAAAACTGTCTGATCTATAGTAAGAATTTGGGAGGACAATCACAAGGTTGTCCTCTTTCTTTTTCGATTACCTCTTCCAGACTTAGTGTATCAAGTGTAAAACAGATACAGCATGGAAGAATACATTAATCAGATAGAGAAGTTCCTGAGAGGGCAGATGAACGAGAAGGAAGAGGACGCGTTTAAGAAAGCATTGTCGACAGATGCACATTTGCATTCATACGCTTTTATCTTTGCATTAATTATGATAGCACAAAATAAGTGGTAAGGAGTTGGTGAATCCAATATTTATTACTACCTTTGCAGACGTGAACGAAAATCGTTCATCTTCAAAGAGCCTTTGAGCCAGAAGTATTGTTTAATTTAATAGCTTCAAAAGGAAAGCTATAAAACAATATTATGGTTCAATATTATCATAATTACAAAAAACTTGAAATTAAGTTAGGAAGACACCAGTTGGTTTATGTGCATCAAAAAAATGAATGCATGGATAATTGCGAAAATGAGGGCAAAAAAATAACTAGATCATGTAAGGTCTTAGATCTATTTTTATCTTTAGTATACTCTATTTATCGTTTCCTAAAAAATATTTTGGATTAGTGCAAGTGCCGTGGCAATATCTAACATTAACCACGGCACTACTTTAGTTCAATCCATCTAACATAATAAACGATGCCCAATACTTTGGATCATCATATTTCCCATTCTCAACCTGACGCAGATGCTTTTGAGCATTCTTAAGTGATTGTTGTTTTGTCTTACCATTTGTCAGATTCCGATAGAACTCGACCATCAGTATTCTCGTTGCTTCATCATCAACTTTACCTAAACTCATAAGGATTGTATTAGCTCCTGCCTTCTTAAATCCACGTTGAAGACCATAGACACCATTACTATTGATGTCACCTAAAGCAGTTTCACATGCAGAAAGAACAACGAGATCAAGTCCTCTCAGATCGAGTTGAGAGATTTCTTTCGATGTTAGGATTCCGTCGTTAAATTTATCATATACGGTATTCCTTGAAATAACTCTGTTTCCTCCTGACATCACCAAAAAAGAATGTGTCAAAGTAATGTCTTCCTTTACAGGATCGTTTATATTTGTCAGTGATTCCAGAAAGTCAAAATTGTTTTCATTTTTCTTTGTCTCAATATTTTCAGGATAGATATACATTCCATGAGTTGCCAAATGAATAATACTTTGTCTTTGTCCCGATAGGTTACGAAAACTTTCTTCTGTGCCAACTTCACCATTATAAAGAGTCGTTGATATATTCTTTCCTGTCAACAAATCTTTTATCTCTTGAGTTTCCAAAGCAGTATTAAACAACGATTCAAAACCTCCACGGTCAACTATTCCCCTCCATATGTTGGACATATCGCTTACATTGACTTCGGAAATATTCTCTTGAAAATAATTATAATCAAGACCGCCATATAATACAGCGCTCTTGTGTTGTAAGTCCTCTTTTTTTCGTATAAGTTCTTTTGTAGAAGAAAGTCTATACATATTATGATTCTCGAACATACTATTCATGCCATCTGCACTATAGTATTCTATAGGAATCATATGCAGAATGCCATCTGGTGAGAAATATATATCTTTAACTGTAGTGTATTGATTCAAGATAGGTTTCCATATAAGTTCGCCGACTATGTCACGGATACTTCGTGTGTCAGTTTCCTTTATTTTTTCCAACTTGAATTCATCATATAATGTTATCATCCTTGGGCTGGAAGATTTATTATCGATGACCAATGCATGATAGGTACGGTAGTCCTCTTCAACCTCCTTTGTATATATAAATTCTATAGCAATTGCATCATTAGAAAGTTGCTGCTGTATATCTTTCCATTTAATGTTTAGACGCAATATTTCTCCTGCATCATTCTGAATCTGAGAATCAAGCAAGAGGTTCTTTGAGAAGAGGACGTAATCGTATAACTTAGACAAAAGGTCATCATTCCTGTCAGACTTCTCAATAATATTTCTATACAGCCGGAAATTATGTTCATAATTATTCCATAATCGCTGTTTTTGTTCTGTTGTCATCCCTCTCAGTTCGTGGTCTAGTAAACTCTTAAGATAATTCAATTCTTCAGATAAGCATCTTTCTGCGTTAGAAAACTGTTGATTTTTCCAGTATGAGTAAGACAAAATTGTTTGGGCAGCGATTTTACTTTCTATATCACCACTGGAATTCGAAGCCGCAATAACTTCCAGCGCATAACTGATTGCCTTCATCATATCGCCTGCACGCAAGCAATTACAAGATAATTGTAACTTAGTCAATAGACTAATTCTATCTTTTCCTGATGTAAGTTGAACACTATGTTCAGAACATAGTATAGCTTCACTATGCTGATTGTTCCTTGAATAATATTCAGAAAGTTCTGACAAACTCGAAGCATACATTTCATTATCACTGGTTTCCTGTGCATATTTAACACTTTTCAACTGTGTATTGATAGCATCTGTATATTTTCCCTGTTTTATATAAATTCTAGCCAATGAGTTGTAAAAATTTGATTTATGTATATTAATAGTTTGCTGGATTATTGGCATAGAAGCAGAATAGTCTATCTGGTCGTTTCCAATACGTTCAACCTCGTCATTAATATATTGTTCCGCACTGTCATGATCACTAATAACTTCAATAGCTTTATTTATGTACATTTCTGCATCGTCCAATTTTTCAGCAAATTGATAATAGTTGCTTATATCGCCATATACACTTGATAAAGACATCCAGTCTTTTGAATTTTTATAAATTCCTGCCGCAGTCAATTGCAATTGAACAGACTCTTCATAATTTTGCTTATTTCCATAAACCCCAGCTAAATCACCAAGAAGTTCTGCATATTTTATTGATTTAATATCTAATGAGTCAAAAATTTGTTTTGCCATTTCACCCGAAAGAATAGATTCATTATATTGCCTACTGTATGCTTGGTATTTGCATTTTAATCCTAATAACTCGGCATAGTCTTCACTTTTATCGTGTCCAGTACTATTCATAACAGAGATAGCTTTGTTACAATAATCAATAGCATTGGTGTAATTGCCAATAAATGAGTATTGGCGTGCCATTTCCTTGTATATTCCTATAAGAAGCAAAGAATTAGGCTCTACAAAGCTTGGTAAGGAATCAAGTTCCATTTTTAGCATTTGGATTGCATTAGAAGATCCTACTAATAAAACATTATTAAGTTCATCAATATAGCCTTCTGCATCTCCTATTTGTCGTCTTGCAGCCAATGATTTTCTTTGATATAATAAAGCATTGTTGGTATCGTCGATTTTATAATAATTACTAGCTATCTGGAATAAAGCTAAAACATACTCGTTGTCAATAATATTTAAAGATTCGAATAAATGTATTGATTCCTTATAAGATTCTATTGCTTTTTCATATTCTTTTGCATGTGAATAAAACATACCTATGGTACTAAGGGAAGTTGCATAGTCCCGATTTGATTTTCCTCGGAGTTCTGATACTATTATATTATCTTGTATTGCCAAGTCAATTGCTTGTTTATAATAGCCGAACTTGTCACACATGATATAAGCGTTAGTGAGAGAAAAAGATAAAGTTTCAGATTTGATTCCATATATATACTTTACTGCTTCTGTTTCCTTTAACTTATAATGTAAAGCCTTTATGGTATCGCCTGCTGACTCATAGAACGATGCCATATTGGAAAAATGGGTTATATCAGATTCTTGATATATAGTTTCGTACTGACTAGCAATATCAATACAGTATATATTAAACGCTGTTTCGCTTTCTTTCTCAATTAAATCAATCTTAGAAATGTTGCGTATTGGCGGGAAACAAAGTAAGACATCACATCGCGTGTCATTTATGAAAGTTTTTTTCTGTGGACTAAATGGTAAGCCTTCACATCTGAGTATTGGATATTTATTATTTGTTTTCTTTGCATACAAATACATATCCTTTGAAATATTAGCCCAACTTGCAGCAGCTGCAGAAAAAGTACAATAAATGTACGTGGTGTCTTTTTGTATCTCTATTTTTTGTACTCGGAACGCAGGCACATCAGTTCTGTCAAAAACAGGATTTTCAATAACTTGTGCGCTGATATAGCCAATATAAACAAGTAGTAGATAAGATATATATAATCTTCTCATAAAATAATTTTTATGCATAATTATGATAATTTCTTCTAATCTCGTTTACCTTTTCATTTAAAATGTTTGGTATAATAGTATGAGGAAATCCAAAAGAGAGTCGAAAACAATGTTATTAAAGTATTTAGCTTTGTCGAGTTCAAGTATAAATAATTTTGCTCCTACAAATATACAAATATTCTATGAAAATATCTTCATTATGTTATCGCAAGGCTTGTGGAACGCTGATAATAGGTAATCTGGTATGCGTTCCGTGAATGTCAATAGATTCGTTACTTTCATATCCGGACTTAAATTACTTTAATTTCCCGAGAAAATTGCAATAATATCACATCTTCACTCTTGAAATTATCGAATTTCTCTGTTTTTGTTTAATT
>OCVV011333282.1_pt1 | contig 12404 bp, 10 predicted proteins | sample 1539721 | NCBI WGS metagenome assembly OCVV01 (sample SAMN02144230, study PRJEB22623) | gut metagenome | biome: sheep rumen | host: Ovis aries | place: New Zealand | reverse complement strand
TTTCTTTTCGGCGGTGCCCATCTGGGCGTGGTGCCTCATAGCTCTGGTGGTACTCCTTCTCATTGTGGCGGTGCATCAGGTCCGGAAGCGCAAAAAACAGCGCATAAAACTGGAAGAGCTTGCTTATCTGAAGCGAAGAGATGAAGCTCTGTCAGATTCTCTCAGGAACCCGATGATGGGAGATGCCGGACGAAGGGATATCGATGAAAAGCCGATGGAAGTCCGGTGGGAAGACAAAGTGGTTCATAACGGAAGAAGCAGCGGGCCGGTTCAGATGATAGAACTGACGGAGCTGACAGAATATGCCAGAAAAAAGTATTTGTTCCGTCTCGATCAGCTGCTGACTCTGGGAAGTGCAAAAACCAACACTCTGGTTCTTCCGAGGGACGGTGTTGCTCCGGTGCACTGTGAAATCTTCTCCGGCCGGGGGCGGGTGGTAATCCGCAGCCGTGCCGGCGTGAATACACTTCTGCAGAGAAAGAAGAAACAGGCACTTGTGGGGACAGAGGGGGTATTTCTCCAGGATAAAGACCAGATCCGGCTTGGCAGCGCCCTGCTGGAAGTGAGAATCTTTTATGCGTAGTCTGCCCGCAGTCACTGCGGACAGAAGAAGGACTGACAGGTAGTATATGAGCTTTGTACTTTCAATATACAGTGAAAAGGCATTCCGGGAAGTTGCCCTTCCGGAAAAAAGCAGTGATAAGGTTGAGGTTCTGATACGAAAAGACTTATTTATCCTGGACTCGGATATCACACTTATACTGGAATATGAAGATGAGGGATGGACCCTCAGCGCCGGGAATACGAATATAGTTGAGAGAACAGCCTCCGGACCAAGACAGTGCGGCCAGGCTGTCCGTCTGCATGCCGGTATGAATCTCAGCTTACTGACCTACCGGGGCAGCGGGATCACCGTGATTGCCCAGGACCGTTCGGAACCATTTGCCCCGTACCGGAAGTATCCCCTGTACGGTGTGTCCCAGATCCGGATAGGAAACGGGAGATCCGAGCGGATGGATATTGCCTGCGACAGCAGCTTTGTCTCCGGCCGCCACTGCACAATCCAGTTCCAGGGCGGACGGGCCATGCTGACGGACACATCCACCAACGGAACCTTTGTCAATTTCCGAAGGGTAAATGGAACCGCCATGCTCCGCTACGGGGACAGCATCCGAATCATGCAGCTTCATATCATTTACCTCGGAAGCTGCATTGCGGTGAATTACGCGCCGGGCGTTTCTGTGGCTCTCAGACCTGCTGCGGCCGCGGAACTGTCCAGATTTGCAGGAGCGGGCGACAATCAGACAGAGGGAAAGGTCCTGTATCATCGTTCCCCGAGAAATCTGAAGAAGCTGGTGACGGAACCCTTCGAGATCGAAGCACCGCCGGAACCGCAGAATGCGGAACCCCAGCCGCTGGCCATGCTTATCGGACCATCCCTTACGATGGCCCTGCCCATGGTTCTGACCAGTGCCCTCTCCATCTGGGCCAGCCGCCAGAGCGGCAGCGGCATGGGCGTGCTGATGTATATCAGCATGATTACCGCCGTTTCTTCTGCACTTGTTGGCGCAGTATGGGCAGTTATCAATGTCCGGCAGGCGGATAAGCAGAGAAAAAAGAATGAAAACCGCAGATTCGAGAGCTACAGCGCCTATCTTATGCGGATGCGGGATAAGATTCAGCAGGCCTATCTGAAAAATGCAGAGGCCATGAAGGAACGCTATCTGCCGGCAGAGCAGTGCTGTACGCTGAATGAGCATTCTCCCGTACTCTGGAACAGGAATGCAACGCATGATGATTTCCTGAGTGTGCGTCTGGGAATCGGCGACATACCCTTCCAGGCCCCCATTTCGATCCCGAAGGAACGGTTTACCATGATGACGGATCATCTGGCGGATAAACCTGCACTGATCCGGGACAATTTTTCCATACTGAAGAATGTCCCTGTGACGGTGGATCTTCTGGAAAACAGGCTGGTCGGCGTGGTCGGCGGAGTAAACAGGGAAGGGGCTAATCAGGTCGCCAAAGCCATGATCGCGCAGATTGCGGCTGCAAACTGCTATACGGAAGTCAAGATCGGCTTAATCTACGACGAGAAGAATGATATTGACCGGGAGAACTGGGCGTTTGCCCGGTGGCTTCCCCATGTCTGGTCGGGAGATCGGAAGATCCGTTATATCGCCACCAACAAGGCGGAAATGGGCGACGTTTTCCATGAGCTGGCGCAGGTTCTCCGCAACAGAAGCGAAGAAGACCGGCAGACCGAGAAGAAGAACTACAAACCGCGGTTTGTCCTCTTTGTAACCGATCCGGAACTGCTGGAAGGGGAACTCATTTCCCACTATATCTTTGACCGGGGACGAAACCTCGGACTGACCACGGTTCTCCTTGCCTCCTCCCCGGAAGGACTTCCGAATGAGTGCGAGTGCATCATTGAGAATGATGCAGCTTACCGGGGAATGTATTACACCCGGGACGGAAGGGAAGAGGGATGTGCCATCATGTTTGACCCCGTTTCTGACACGGGTCTTCTTGCCATGTCAAAAGCGCAGGGAAGAATTCAGGTGGTGGAGTCGGAGCAGGACGGAGAGATCCCGGGTACTCTGACATTCTTCGATATGTACGGTATTGCCCGTCCGGAGGAACTGGACGCTCCGCAGAGGTGGAAGACATCCAACAGCATTCAGTCCATGCGGGCGCTGGTTGGATTCCGAAGCGGAAACAACCCCTGCTATCTGGATATTCATGAAAAATACCACGGACCCCATGGCCTGGTGGCAGGTACGACAGGTTCCGGTAAGTCTGAAACGCTGCAGACCTATATCCTGTCGCTCTGCGTCAACTTCAGCCCGGAGGATATCGGATTCTTTATCATTGACTATAAGGGCGGCGGTATGGCGAATCTGTTCGATAATCTTCCGCACCTTATTGGTTCTATCTCAAACCTTTCGGGAAATCAGGTCAAGCGTGCCATGGTTTCCATTCAGAGTGAGAACCGCCGGCGTCAGAAGATCTTTACGGATTACGGCGTTAATAATATCAACGGCTATACGGCGCTCTACAAGAACGGAGACGCTACGGAACCGGTTCCGCATCTCTTTATCATCATCGATGAGTTTGCGGAGCTGAAGCGGGAAGAGCCGGAATTCATGAAAGAACTGATCAGCGTTGCCCAGGTGGGACGAAGCCTTGGCGTGCACCTGATTCTTTCAACCCAGAGACCGTCCGGAACCGTGGATGAGAATATCTGGGCAAACAGCAAGTTCCGCCTGTGTCTGCGGGTTCAGGACCGGCAGGACTCCATGGATATGCTGCACCGCACGGATGCGGCCTATCTGACGCAGGCCGGCAGATGCTATCTGCAGGTCGGCAATGACGAGATTTTTGAACTGTTCCAGAGCGGCTGGTCCGGTGCGGCCTATGATGAATCTCTCGGCGGAGCTTCTCTTCTGATTGCCGAGATGTTAAGTGCGACCGGAAAAGTGGACCTGGCGGGAAATCACGCCAAGATCAAGAGAAAAGAGGCGCTGAAGAGAGAATGGGTGGGCGAGCTTCTTTCCTGCCTTGACCGTGCGGAAAAAGTATCCGGCATCAGCGCATCGGATCCGGAATTCCGGTTCCTCGATCAGCCCTGGTTCCGGGACTGCTTCTACCGGGAACTGCAGGAACTGCACCCGGATTTTGAAAGAAATCAGTTTAACAATACCAGAATCAGTGATTTCATTCTGACATACCAGGAATGCGGCCGTGAGGGCGGTTCCGGTTCCCTGGAAGACAGAATTGTACGAAGAGCTGCAAGAGAGGGAAGAAGACTGCCGGAAACCAAAGGAAAAACCCAGCTGGAAGTGGTCATCGATTATCTGCGTGACACAGCAGAGAAACTGGGCGTGGCAAAACAGAGAAAACTGTGGCTGCCGGTGCTTCCGGAGTATCTGTATCTGGACGACATGGAATCCTTCGTCCGGTCTTCCTTTGACGGCAAAGCATGGCCGGAGTGCCCGAAGCGGTTCCGGCTCAGAGCTGTTATCGGTATGGCGGACGACCCGGAGAATCAGGCGCAGATGCCGGTATCTCTGGACTTTGGAGAAGGCGGACATCATTTCCTGGCAGGTATGGTTTCCACCGGAAAGTCCACATTCCTGCAGTCTGCCATCTATTCCCTGGCAGCGTCGGTATCACCCGCACAGCTGAATATTTACTGCCTTGACTTCAGCTCCAAGATGCTGAATGTCTTTGCAGACCTTGCGCATGTCGGCGGATATCTGGACGAGAGTGATCTGGAAACGGATCGTATGGGTAAGTTTTTCCATATGATGAACCGGATTCTGGACGAACGAAAGCAGCGTTTCTCCGGAACCAGTTACGAGGACTATATCAACCATAACGGCTGGACCATTCCTGCCGTTCTGGTCGTGATTGACAACTTCGGTGCGTTCCATGAGAAGACCGGAGAAACCTATGACGCGGACCTCATGCGGATAGCAAAAGAGGGAAATGGCTACGGTGTTTATCTTCTGGTTTCCGCTGCAGGCATCAGCATGCAGGAGATGCCTTCACGTCTGGCAGAAAACTTCCGCACCAACATCGCCCTTGAGATGCAGGATGCATTTGCCTACGGTGATATCCTGCACATTATCCGGCCGCCGGTACTTCCGGAGAGCCGTGTGAAGGGCCGCGGTCTTATGTACTTCGGCGAGCGCATTCTGGAATTCCAGACAGCTCTGGCTGCAAGGGCGGAAGGAAGTCCGGAAAGGAATGATCTGCTGAAAGAAGCAGTGGAACGGATGAATGCGGCATATGACGGCATTCCGGCCAGATCTATCCCGGTGATTCCGAATAAACCTGTGCGGCAGGATCTTATTTCCCTGCCGGAGTACCGGCAGATGCTGGAGAATCCGAAGCTTCTGCCCATTGGCTGGGATTTTGCTTCGGCTGATGTGGCCTCTTTTGACCTCGTGAAAAACTACGCTTTCCTGATAAGCGGAACCAGACAGAGCGGAAAGTCTGTATTCATGGAGAATCTTATCCGGACGGCTGCCGAAAGAGGGGAACATGTACTGATTCTGGAACCGAGAGAAAACCGTTTCGAGAAGGTGGCAGAGGAATGCGGACTTAAGCGCTATACCGACAGTGACGGAATCCTTGAGGCGATGACTTTTGTGCACGGAGAGCTTCTTGCCCGTTCCGGTCTGAAGAAGGAATGCCTTGACCGGAAGTGCAGCGATGAAGAACTGTTTGAGGCTGCCGGAGTCAATCCGAGGATCAATCTGTTTATCAATAATATGACGGGATTCCTGGAGCTTCTTCACGATCCGGACAGTTCCGCGCATAATGCAGAGGAACTGTTTGAGACTGTCTGCGAGAGAGGAAAAGGATATAATCTGTTCCTGTTCTGCGAGGCAGGAGACCGGGAGCTTACCGAGCTGCCCGGATACAATGCATTTGCCAGCCTGATGAATTATCGTTCGGGCATCCGTTTTGGAGGACGTTTCGGAGAGCAGAAACTGTTTGCCTTTGAGAATATCGGCTTCCAGGATCAGGATCGCTCCATGAAGCCCGGCATCGGTGTAATTCCCACGGATAACCGGGACGACCGGCTGCAGCAGATTGTGGTTCCGCTCTGCTGATGAAGTAAAGAGAGGTTCAGATGATTACTGTACTTGCCTGTGACCGAAAAAAGGAAGAACTGGAATCCCTGCGGGAAGACTGCAGGCACCAGGTCGCGAAAAACAGCGACGAGAAGCTGGAATTCTCCACAGCCGCAGATGACGAAGAACTGAGAGGCATCGCGGAGGAATCCAGACTTCTGGACCTGTTTTACTATGAATTCCGGAAGGGCCAGCCTATCGAAGGACTTCGCGAGTTTCGGAAACATTACGGTGAGACCCTGTTTATGCTTATCACGGAAGCTACCGTGTCTCCGCTGGAATACCTGAAACCGGGCATTTCCCCGGATTCACTGCTGCTCAGACCCTGTGACCGGGATGGATTACGGCGTGTGAATACGGAGCTTATGGACAGCTTCTTCGAGAAGTTCCGCGCTGCGGATACAGAGGACAGCTTTGTGGTGGATACCCGGGAGGAGAAGCGCTTCATTCCGTATCATCAGATTTATTATTTTGAGGCGAGGGATAAGAAGCTCTTTGTGCGGGTAAAAAACGGGGAGTACGCGTTTTATGACACTATCGATGCGCTGCAGAAACGGCTGCCGGAAGAATTCCGGCGCTGCCATCGCAGCTACATCGTCAATACGAAGAAGATTCAGAAGTTTTACCCGGCAGACAACTACATCGAGCTGGAGGAAGATATCGGTGTCCCGGTTTCCAGAAGTTATAAGTCCGCTTTTGGGAAAAAGGAGGGAATAAGATGACGGGTATGGAATGCATCTACGTATCTCCGGAGGAATTTGTCCTGATGATGGAGTTTTCCGGCGGAGGAGACTATGTACTGTTCGGTGAAGAAGGGCTGCCCCGCCGCGAGGATGTGCTGAAAAGTGTATTCCGTCTGTTTCAGAAAAAGTATATTCTGGAGAAGAACGGACAGTTTCTGCCGGACGGGGAGGGACTGTTCTTCAAGAAGCTGCATGATGCCCCCTGGGCAGTTCTCTTTCAGACAGAATCGGAGAGTGTTCCGGACGCAGCCTTTTACCCGGCCGGAGCGGATTTCTATATGGTGGAATACCTTATGGACGGCCGCACAAGAAACTGCCGCATCAGCAGGATAACACGGACAGAAATCAGAAACCGGCTTATCGAAAGCGGGGTTCTGGAAGAACCGTTTCTGTCGGAGGAGGATACCGGCGACATGGAACGGGTCTATGAGACGTGGGATGAAGAGGAGGACGATGCCGGAGAAGAATTTGAAGAGGCAGCTTCCTTCACTAAGATTGACCGAAAAGGAAAGCTTCTTGCCGAAGCTTCAGTACTGATAAGCCCCCGCGGCTGGTTTATCCGCGGAGAAAATGAGCCGGGCGAAACCCCGGAACGATATACCACGGAGGCCCTGAACCGTATGATGGATCGGTGCTTCGGAAAGGATACGCAATGATTATTGTTGATGTCAGAGTGCCTGCTCTGGAAAAACAGTATAATCTTTCCCTGGAGGAAAAAGCAAAGGTCGGGGACCTCATTGAAGAGATCGTGGAACTGATCCTGCAGAAAGAGCATATCGGCTTTCGGGGGGATCTGAACTCCCTTGTGCTTGCCAGCATCGATCAGGGCGTCCAGCTGAGAAGAGACAAGACCCTCACGGATTACGGCATCCACGGAGGCGAGGAACTGCTTCTTGTATGAGGATGAATATGTGTCAAATGTCATTTATCCCAGAAAAAATGCCGTTCGTCGGAATTGACGGGCCGTTTCTCTGGCGCGTGATATCATAGGGACAACAAAAGGAGGCACCTTATGAAACTGAAGATTCGGACGGACGGAACCAGACAGTCTGCACGGAGACTCCTTGATATATCCAGAAGCCTCCGGAGCTGCCGGATACAGACCGAAGACATCCTTCGGGGACTGCGGAGGCATTCTGAGATGGAGCATATCCGGCGGGAACTGATGAAGCAGATTGATCAGATGCAGCTTGAAGCCGGTCGGACCGGAATCCTGGCGGATTCATTGATGCAGATTTCACAGCTCTACGAATCGCAGGAAATGCGGAACACACAGGTCCTGGAAGAGGGAAGACGGTACAGGAAAATCAGAATGAGTGCAGCATCTCCGGGAAATCTGAGAGAGTATTTCGGCACAATTATTTTCTAGGCAGGGAGGAAAACAGGCGATGGCAGTATCAAAAATTGAAGTGAATACCAATACGCTTCGGTCGGACGTTGAGCGGGTACGTACGGAGCTTAAGGGACTGAAGGATGATATGAGAAAGCTCAGCGAAGTGAGCGCGCAGCTGAATTCCATGTGGGAAGGTGAAGCAAAGCAGGCATTTATCATGGCCGTGCAGGATGATATCCGCCGGCTTTCGGAGCTCATCACGGCACTGGAAAAATTCACCACATCGACGGATACGGCGCGGGGCAATTACGACACCTGCGAAAAGAACGTATCGTCTATCATCAGCTCACTGAGGGTATAAAGGAGGTCGCCATGGCAATCACACTCAGAGTTACACCGGAGATACTCCGGCAGAAATCCGGCGAGTTTACCACAATCATTACAGATATTGAACGAAGATTCCGTACTATAGAGGATATATCCGATCGGACCAGAGGATACTGGAACGGGGAAGCCGGCGACAGAGACCGCCAGGGATATGATTCTTTCCAGGACGATATCACCTATATTGTAAACCGTTTAAGAGAGCATCCGACCGATCTTCTCACGATGGCAGGCATCTATCAGCAGGCAGAACGGCAGGTTGTACAGGTGGATGCATCCCTGAAAACCGCGGGCATAGTGTAAAAGGGGGAGGAAGAATATGAGCAGTTTGGCGGAAATCTATTTCAATTACAATAAGGCCATCCGGCAGGCCGCGGCCCTTGAGACGCAGGCACAGAAGCTCCGCCGGATTTCCGGGTCGGATATGCAGGATGTTCTGCAGTCAGTTCACAGTGCATGGCAGAGCGAGTCTTCCCCGGCTTACCTGAAAAAAGGCCAGAAGGTTCAGAGAGACGTCCTGACAACGTCTGAGAATCTGAAGAGAATTGCCCAGACCATTCGAACGGTGGCAGCAATTATTCGTGATGCGGAACTGCAGGCATGGAGGATTGCCCATGAACGCAAGAACTGAACATAAGATGCGGCACGCTTTATTTGCAGCAGCTGCGGTCCTGTTTATGACCGCAGCTGATTTTCCTGTTCTGGCGGCGGAGGCTGTTCCGGTGCTGGAGACGGGTATCACCGGGAATACGGCTGAAGTATACATAAAATATGCAGGTGAAGAGATTACCTCGGCCCAAGCGCGCATCGGAACAGAAAGAATTGATCATGTTGCGGTGGAGCAGGATCCGCAGCGGATTCCGATGGAAACCTATCTGATGCTGGACAATTCCATCTCCATTCCGCAGGCGGCAAGACCCGGTATCGCAGATCTGATGACAAATCTGGCAGCGGCAAGGCTGCCGGGGGAGACGTTCACACTCTGTACATTCAGCGATCACCTGGAGGTAATCACGGAAAACTGCAGCAATTATGCTGAACTGAAAGCGGCGGTGGACAGCCTGCAGTACAATGACCAGGAAACCTATCTTACGGATGTTGTAAGTGAGGTGCTGGACAGGAAAGCACAGAGCGAGGACTTCGTCTATACCAGGATGGTTGTGATCTCCGACGGTGTGGACAATAATCCGGGCGGACTGACCAGGTCGGAACTGGAGCGGCGGCTGGAGACGGAAAATATACCGATATACACCATCGGAATTAAAAGAAGCGGAAATGAGCAGAATCTGAAAGAAATGTATGCTCTTTCCCGCGGTTCCCGCGCACTGTACTGGACCCTGGAAGAGACTCCCGAACCCATTCAGATTGCCGCAGCTTTGTCGGGAAGCGAGGTTCCGGTAAAAGCCACAGTGCAGATTCCGGAAACCCTCAGGGACGGCTCGCGGAAGGGGCTGCAGCTGATTATGAATGGAACGGAGACAGAGAGCGTTCAGGTTACCATGCCCTTCGGAGAAATCAGACCGACGGAAGAAGAAACCAGCGTCCGTGAGACGGTGCGCGAGACCGAACCGGAGACGGAGGAGGAAGAAGAGGAAGAAGAGCCGACATTTCTTGACTGGATTCTCGACCACATTCTGGTGATTGCGATTGCGGGGCTCCTCCTTCTTGGAGGCATTATCCTTCTGGTGCTGCTTCTGGTATCCGGGAAAAAGAAGGACGAGTTCCAGCCCTATGATTACTCCTTCGGACCGAGCATGCGGGAGGAACATCATCAGGCGGCAGCGCCGATGGGCGGAGAAACAGAAGTGCTGGTCGGGGCCGGAAGACAGACGGTACTCTGCCTGGAAGATATCAATCAGCCGGGACGGCGGTTTGAGGTACCTTTGCTGAACTCCCTGGTAATTGGGAAAAACCCGCAGCTGTGCCAGGTGGTGATAGACTATGACAAGACAGTGTCCAAGCGGCACTGTGAGATCTATACCGACGGTTCCATGTATCGCATCCGGGACCTGGGATCCACCAACGGTACCTTTGTCAACGGGATGCGTGCCGGCGACGGGATGGATCTTCCGGGTGGAAGCATCCTTCAGCTGGGGCGGGTAGAACTCCGCGTTCAGTATCGATGAGCAGGCAGCACGCAGGAAAAAGGAAAACCAGATGAGAGACTATATCATACAGCCGGGAACGGTTCTGGGAAATACCTATGTTGTCCAGGATCAGATCGGCTCCGGCGGCGGAGGACTTATCTACCGGGCCTATCATCAGCGGCTCCGCACCACCGTGGTTATCAAGCAGATCAAGGACAATATCCGGGACCTGGTCAATGTACGCGCGGAGGTGGACCTCCTGAAGGGGCTCCGTCACAGCAATCTGCCGCAGGTATACGATTTCCTGGAAATCGGCGGGAATATCTATACGGTGATGGAGTACATTCCCGGAGAAAACCTGGGAAAGCATCTTGAAAAGTACGGTCCCTACAGCCAGGAACTGATTCTGCGCTGGGCGGAGCAGCTGACAGATGCGCTGGTATATCTCCATACCAGAAAACCGCCGATTATTCACAGTGACATCAAGCCGGAGAATATCATGCTGACGCCCGACGGCAGCGTATGCCTGATAGACTTCAATATTTCCGGCCTGGCCCAGAACGGACGGATCCAGTCGGTCGGAATAAGCCCCGGCTATTCACCGCCGGAGCAATATACAAGTCTTCAGCGCTATCTGATGGATATGGCGTATGCCAGAAGAACCGACCCGGGATTCTACGGAATGCAGCCGCTGGTACAGCCTGATATCAGGCACATCGGAGAACTGGTCGGAAGCGGTGTTGACGAGAGGTCGGATATTCTGAGTCTGGGCGCGACGCTGTACACCCTTTGTACAGGAAAACGGCCGGAGATAACAGACGTAATGTATTTTCCTGCTTTTGCCCGGAACAGCGGCATTTCCCAGGAGCTCAGCTCCGTAATTGGCATCTGTATGAATCCGGAGCCTTCCGAGAGGTTCCAGTCGGCGGCACAGCTGCAGCAGGCGCTGAAGCATCTGGAGCGATACAGTGCGGGATTCCGGAAAAAACAGAGAAGATTCCGCATTGCCGCCGCGGCATGCGCTCTTACGGTTTTTCTCGTCGGAGGTGCCGTTCTGGCGGGACTTCACGTCCGGGCAAAGAACAGCTACCGAAAATATGAAGAGCTGGTGGAGGAAGGACTTTCCCTGCAGCGTGAGGATTATGAGAAGTCACTGGACCTGCTGGATGACGCGACCGAGCTCATGCCCGGGGAACCGGAGGCACATCTGGCGCGGATGAGCGTTATGAACAATCATCTGGATTATGAGAATACTCTGGATTATGCGCTCAACACGGTGCTGGAAGAGGTGGATGATATCCAGGAGGACGGACAGTTCAGTTACCTTCTGGCGGAGGCTTATGAAGGGCTCGGCTCCTTTGAAGAGGCAGTAGAGTATTACGGGGATGCTGCCGAACTGACGGGGGAGGAAAGTTACCAGAGAGACTATATTATGGCTCTTATCCGCAGCGGAGATACTGAGACGGCGGAAAAGGAACTGGACAGCTGGAAGGATAACAACAGCGATCCGGCCCTGGAAAACTATTTCCATGCCATGATCGCGCAGAAGAAGGGAGACCTTGTCAGGGCAAAAGAGGAAGCCCGGCAGGGCTTTTCGTCGTGTCAGGACTCCCGCCTGCGGAAAAATCTGGTATTGCTTTTAGCGGATGTATACCGAAGTGAGTACCGGAACGGAGATACACTGGCACTGAATGATGAACTGGATATCCTGAAAGAAGCGGCGGGCCGGGACAGAGACTTCGAAGTAACGGAACGGTATGCAGACACCCTTTCCTTCTGCGGACGCGAAAAGAATATGCCGGATCTTCTGCAGGAGGCGGACCGCGTATACGGAGAGCTTCTCTCAGAGGGGTATGACAGACCGTATCTGTATCAGAATATTGCCATTCTGCGGGAACAGACCGGAGATATGGAAGGCGCGGAAGAAATACTGGAAAAAATGCGGGAACGTTGGCCGGGAGACTACCGGACATGGTATCAGAGCGGCATGACGGCTCTTGACCGGGAGCTGGAGAAACCGGAAAACAGCAGAGATTACGCGGATGCAATTGTGTACTACCAGAAAGCCTGCGAACTGACGGCCAATACACCGGAAGCGCAGGAGATAGCAGCACTTGCGGACAGGCTGCACGACCTGGGCCTGCAATAGCAGCGAGGAGAACAACAGATGAATGCAAACAAGGCAAACCGGCTGGCAGGGCTGTTTACA
>OCVV011092700.1_pt1 | contig 12405 bp, 10 predicted proteins | sample 1539721 | NCBI WGS metagenome assembly OCVV01 (sample SAMN02144230, study PRJEB22623) | gut metagenome | biome: sheep rumen | host: Ovis aries | place: New Zealand | reverse complement strand
TGTATTTTATATATAAAATAAATTTTGTTCAAGTTTTCATAACTATGTGTGCCTTGAACGAAGTGAAAGGAATGTGAGTTTATATGAATAATAAAGATGAAAATAGAAAGGTGGACAAAATTGCAATCAATTGGTTCCCCGGACATATGGCAAAAACAAAACGTGAAATTAGTGATAAACTAAATTTGATAGATATTGTTTATGAAGTAATAGATGCTAGAATGCCAATTTCTTCTAAAATAGTAGATATTGATGACTTAATTAAAAATAAACCTAGGATTTTAATCGTAACTAAATATGATTTATGTGACAAAGAAGAAACTAATAAAATACTCGCTAATTATAAAAAAAATGGATACAATATAATACATATTGATTTAATGAAAGGAGATACTAGTAATATAATCTCACTTACTAATGAAATTATGAATAGTATCAATCAAAGTAGAATTGACAAGGGAATGAAACCTAGATCCGCTAGAGTATTAATTGTTGGTGCTCCAAATGTTGGAAAAAGCACATTAATAAATAGATTAGTTGGAAGAAAGTCCGCCGGTGTTGGAAACAAACCAGGATTTACTAAAACACTTAGTTGGATAAGAGTAAATAAAGATATTGAATTACTTGATACTCCTGGTATACTATGGCCTAAATTAACAGATCAAGATGGAGCAAAAACACTTGCTGCTTTTTCATCAATTAAAGATGAAATAATTAATATAGATAATATTGCAACTTTTATATTAAATAAGCTATATACACTATATCCAAGTAAATTAAAAGAAAGATATGATATAACAAACTTAGATGATATAGTAGAAGTATATGAAATAATTGGTAGAAAAAGGGGGGCTTTATCAAGAGGTAATATTGTTGATTATGAAAAAGTTTCTAATATAATTATAAGGGATTTAAGAAATGGATACTTTGGAGATATTACTTTTGATAGAATAAAATAATGTCAGTTAACGAATGCCTTACAAATGATACAAATATTTATTTAATAAAGAGCAAAAGTATTAAAACAGATTAAAATATGAATTATAATCATACTTGGATATTAATTTACTAGAAATTGCTAGAAAAAGTTATAATGAAAGAAATCTAAAAATACCTTCTGTAATAGAAGAGCACTATACAAACTTTGATTGTAATCAAAAAAATTAAAAAAAAACATTGTTAAATAGTAAGATATTTACTATTTTTTTAGCATTTGCTATACTTCTTATGGTGAAGATATTATGAATAAAAAAGAAATTTTGAATAAATTATCTCTAATAGATTTAGATAAAAATAAGTTTATTATTGGAGGAGAAAGTGCTTTAGTATTACTTGGCTATAAGAGAAATACTTCTATTATAACTTTATATGTTGCTGAAAATTATGAATCAAAAGATAAGTATATAATCATTGAAAATAAGTATTATGATTTAGATAAGACAGTTGAAAAGGATGGATATTTTGTATATAAGTTAGATGAATTATATAAAGTTATGTTAGAAAGTAATTATGATAAGAAATTAATGAAAAAAATTAAATTGATAATAGATTCATCTGACAATTATAAGTATGAAAGAGAATTGAAAGATACTGGTATTAAATATATTGCTGGAGTTGATGAAGTTGGAAGAGGGCCTTTAGTAGGACCAGTAGTTACTGCTTGTGTAGTACTTCCTGAAAAATTTTATCTAGATGGACTTACAGATAGTAAGAAGTTAAGTGAAAAGAAAAGAAATTACTATTATGAAGAAATAAAAAAACAAGCACTTGGCATTGGAATAGGCGAGTGTAGTGCTGAAGAAATAGATAAATATAATATTTATGAGGCTACTAAGATAGCCATGAAGCGAGCAATTAATAATTGTTTAAAAGAATGTAAAATTGAACATATTTTAATAGATGCTATGAAACTAGACTTAGATATTCCTACAACTTCTATTATTAAAGGTGATTTAAAAAGTATTACAATAAGTGCTGCTAGTGTAATTGCTAAGGTAACTAGGGATAAATTAATGCGAGAACTTGATATAAAATATCCAATGTATGACTTTAAAAAGAATGTTGGTTATCCAACAAAAGAGCATATTGCTGCTATAAACAAATATGGAATACTTAAAGAACATCGTAAGACTTTCGGGCCTGTAAAAGAATATATATTAGAACATGGAAATAATACAATTAATTAAAAATATTTGTAAAATAAAGATTTTTTAATAATAATATATATGTAGGAGTTGACATAACTATAATTTAAATGTATATATTAATAAGTAACTGGAGGGATTATATGTCAAAGAATTTAGTTATAGTAGAAAGCCCTAGTAAGAGTAAAACTATTGGGAAATATTTAGGTGATGATTATAAAGTAGTATCTTCTAAAGGCCATATAAGAGATTTGGCTACATCTGGTAAATTTGGATTAGGAGTAGATGTTGAGAATGGTTTTACTCCAAGTTATGTTCCAATTAAAGGAAAAAGTAGTATTATTAAAGAATTAAAAAAAGATGTAAAAGACTCAAATCTAGTATATCTTGCAAGCGACCCTGATCGTGAAGGAGAAGCTATTGCTTGGCATCTAAAAGATGCACTAGGTATTAAAGATGATAACTATAAGAGAGTTAGATTTAATGAAATTACTCATGATAAAGTACTCGAAGCAATGAAAAATCCTAGTAAAATCGATGATAATTTGGTTAAAAGTCAGGAAACCAGAAGAATTCTTGATCGAATTATTGGTTTTAGGCTTTCTAAATTATTACAAAGAAAAATTGGTGCTAAAAGTGCTGGCCGTGTACAAAGCGTTGCTTTAAAATTAATTGTTGATAGAGAACGTGAAATAGAAGCATTTAAACCAGAAGAATACTGGACAATTACAGCTATTTTTAAAGATTATGAAGCAGAATTATTTAAATATAAGGAAGAAGATATAGAATTACATTCTAAAAAAGAAGCAGACGCTGTACTTGAAAAATTATCTGATAAATATACAGTAGAAAGTATTGAAAAAAAAGAGAAAGCTCGTAAGAGTAAATTCCCATTTATTACTTCAACCCTTCAACAAGAATCATCCACTAAGTTAGGCTTTTCAGCTAAGAAAACTATGAGTATTGCCCAAAAACTATATGAAGGAATTGATCTTGGTGATGAAACAGTTGGACTAATTACTTATATGAGAACTGACTCTATCAGATTAAGTGATGATTTTGTAAAACCAGCAATGAAATACATTGAAGAAACTTATGGCAAAAAATATATTGGCTATGTAAAAAAATCTAAAAAAACTGAAAATGTCCAAGATGCTCATGAAGCAATTAGGCCAACTAGTATACTTAGAGAACCATTAAAAATAAAACAATATTTGTCAAATGATGAATTTAAATTATACAGTTTAATTTATAAAAGAACATTGGCTTCATTAATGGCAGATGCCAGTGTTAATCAAACAACTATTATATTTGATAATAATAACTATAAGTTTAAGACAGTTGGTTCTATTCTAATTTTTGATGGATACTTAAAAGTCTATGGAGACTATGAATCTAGTGAAGATAAGATATTGCCTGAAATTAGAGATAATGAAGTAGCAATTACTAATAATGTTGATTGTAGTCAACACTTTACTAAACCTCCAGCAAGATATACTGAGGCTAAGCTTATTAAAACACTTGAAGAATTAGGTATAGGTAGGCCTTCTACTTATGCAACAATAATTGATACAATTAAAAGTAGAGGTTATGTTGAACTTGTTGAAAAGAAATTTAAACCAACGGAAATTGGAATTGAAACTACAGACAAATTGCAAGATTACTTTAGTGATTTAATAAATACTGATTATACTAAAAATATGGAAGATGAGTTGGATTCAATTGCTGAAGGTGGAATTGTTTGGAATAAAGTATTACAAGATTTTTATGATATATTTGAACCTCGTGTTGAGAAAGCATTTACTGATATGGAGAAGAAAGCTCCTATTAAAACCGGAGAAATGTGCCCTGAATGTGGTAACCCATTAGTTATCAGAAAAGGTAAGTATGGTGAATTTGTAGCTTGCTCTAATTATCCTGATTGTAAATACATTAAAAAGGAAGAAAAAGCAGATGTTGTTATTTGCAATTGTCCAAATTGTGATGGCAAAATCATAGAAAAAAATAGTAGACGTGGTAAAACCTTTTATGGTTGCAACAACTATCCAAAATGTAAAACAGCATATTGGGATAAACCAATTGATAAAAAATGTCCAGAATGTGGTAAAATGTTAGTTGAAAAAAATGGAAAGATTAAATGTAGTGAGTGTGACTACAAAGAATAGAAATCTTTCTTTTCTTTTGCTATAATAAAATTGGGTAAGGTTTATGAGTAAAAGTAATAAAAGAAATATAATTCATAATTTATATGAAGTAACAGATAAAAACTATATAGATGGTCAATTAAATCTTTTTGGTTATAAGAGTTTAATCAATAATTAAAATAAAGAGAGTGATAAAACATATGAAAATAAAAGAAGTAAATGATTATTTAGATTATTTGCAATATGAGAAAAATTATTCTAAATATACAATATTAAATTATAAAGATGATATAGAAGAATTTATAGATTATATTGAAAGCGAAGGACTTGAATTTAAAGATATAGTATATAGTGATATTAGATTTTACTTGATGTATTTAAAAGACAATAAACATGATGATAATTCATCAATTGATAGAAAACTTAGTTCTTTAAGAGGTTTTTATAAATATTTAGCTAACAATAATATAGTTCAGACTAATGTGTTTAGTTTAGTTAATGGAGTTAAGAAAGATAAGAAATTACCAAGATTTTTTGAATATAATGAATTAGAAGAATTATTTAATGCTTGTAATTTAGATAATGCTTTGGGGCAAAGAGATAGACTAATTTTAGAGATGTTATATGCAACAGGAGTTAGAGTTGGTGAACTTGTAAATATTAAAATTGAAGATATTGATGAATCTAGTAGAACTATTTTAATACTTGGAAAAGGTAATAAAGAGCGTTATGTTACTTATGGTGATTATTGTAGTGAAATATTAGATTTATATTTAAAAGAAGGTTATTCTAAATTAAATATTAATAATAGTCCATATTTATTCTTAAATAGTAAAGGTGGTCGTATTAGTGATAGGGGGGTTAGATATATTCTTGACCAAATAATTAAAAAAACAAGTATTAAAAAGAACATATCTCCACATATGATAAGACACTCGTTTGCGACCCACTTACTTAATGCTGGTGCTGATTTATTATCTGTTCAAAAGTTACTTGGACATGAATCTATTAAGGCAACACAAATATATACTCATGTTACTACAGATAGATTAAAAGAAGTATATTTTAAAAACTTTCCACGGGCTAAGAAGAAAGATTAGATAAAAATTTATACTATCTATTTTTGATTATAAAATATATTTTATAATAATTGTAAATGTTTATATTATTTTAGCTTAATAATTTTTTTAAAAAATAGTTTTATATTTATTTTATATTTATTTTATATTTATTAATAGTAGTTCTTTTATTTTGTGTAGTTGTCAATGATGTGACACCTAAAAGCAATAATTTTTTTAGTTAATATTCTTAAATTAACATTTTATCGAATTTATTGCTTTTTTTTCTATATAGAAGTGTCACATCAATTGTAACACTATAATGTTCATAGTAGTTTTTTTTATTTTAACTTTAATTTTTCTTGTTAATTAGATATAATAAGATTAGTTCGTTATGTGTGTACTTATGTGATAACGAAGATATATAGAGGTGAAATTTATGAAGAAGAAGAAAAATGAAAAGAATAAGGTTACTAAGATTACTATTATTCTTAGTTTAATTGTTATTTTGATATGTTTTGCTTTTGTTCCCCTTTTTAATAATTTAAAGTTTGGTCTTGATTTACAAGGTGGCTTTGAAATACTTTATAAGGCGGAAGCAATTGATGGGTCTAAAATGACGACAGATAAATTGAAAGCAACTTATCAGACACTTAGTAAAAGAATTGATAGTTTGGGTGTAAACGAACCAGAAATTACTATTGAGGGTAATGATAAAATACGTGTTAAACTAGCTGGAGTAAAAAATCCAGATGAAGCACGTAATCAGTTAGCAACAGTTGCTACTTTATCATTTAGAGATACAAATGATAATTTACTTATGAGTAGTGATGTTCTAAAAGCTGGAGGTGCTAAGATAAGCCAAGATTCTAGTGGAAAGCCAGCTGTTCTTTTATCAATAAAAGATAAAGATAAGTTCTATAAGGTAACTCAAAAAATTAGCTCACAGAGTAATAATACTATTGTTATTTGGCTAGATTATAATGAATTAAGTGATAGTTATGAAAAAGAAGGTAGTAAGTGTGGAACAAGTGAGTCTAATTGTTTAAGTGCTGCTACTGTTTCCCAAGGTTTTGCAAGTGATGTTATTATTCAAGGTAATTTTACAGAAGAAGAAGTATCTAACCTAGTAGATTTAATAAATAGTGGCTCTCTTCCTACAAAGCTTACAGAAGTCTCTTCTCAAACTGTTGGAGCAAGTTTTGGAGCTAATACTCTAAGTACTACTCTTGTAGCTGGAATAATTGCTGTTGTAGCAATTATTGCAGTACTTATTTTAATTTATCACTTTGCAGGATTTATTTCAGCAGTTTCTATTATGATTTATACATTCTTAGTCTTTGGTATATTTTGGCTAGTAGGCGGAGTGTTAACATTACCTGGAATTGCCGCACTAGTACTTGGCATTGGTATGGCCGTAGACTCCAATGTTATAACATTTTCAAGAATGAAAGATGAACTTCTAAAAGGAAAAAACTTGAAATATGCTTTTAAAGAAGGAACTAAATCTAGTTTTAGTGCAATTATTGATTCTAATATAACTACCTTTATTGTAGCAATTATTATGTTTATTTATGGCGAATCAAGTATTAAAGGTTTTGCTACTATGTTAATAATTACCGTACTTGTTACCATGGTTACAATGGTCTTCTTAACTAGATCATTATTAAAATTATTTGTTAATACTGGATATTTTGATGATAAAACTAATCTATTCATAAATATAAATAAAGAAGATATACCAGATATTTCTAAAGGAGAAGAAGAAAAACCAGGTAAATTTAGTAAAGTTAATTTCTTAAAACATAAAAAATTGGCTTTAGTAATTTCTTTAATTATAATACTTATTGGTGGAATAGTAATTGCTTGTAATGGATTGAAGCTTGGAATAGATTATCGTGCTGGTACTGATATTACTATTGTGACAGATAAAAAACTTACTAAGAATGACTTAAGTGCTGACTTAAATAAATATAAAATAAAGAATAGTTCTATTAATATAGGCGACGATGAAACTGATATTAGAATAGATGATGCTATTGATGGAGATACCGTTGAAGATATAAATAATTATTTAGAAAAAAAATATGATGCTAAGGTAAATATTGGTGTTGTATCAAATTTAGTTCAAAAAGAACTTGTAAAAAATGCTTGCCTTGCTGTTATATTTGCTTTAATTGGAATTATTATTTATCTATCTATAAGATTTAAATTTAGTTATGCTTTAGGTGGAGTAATTGCTTTAGTACATGATGTTTGTATAGTATTTGCTTTATTTGCTATCTTTAGATTAGAAATTAATTCAATGTTTATTGCGGCAATTCTTGCTATAATTGGTTATTCTATAAATGATACCATAGTATTGTTTGATAGAATTAGAGAAAATTTAGGTGATTATCATAAGAAGTTAACTTCAGAAAAGCTAGATGAAATTACTAATAGAAGTATTCAAAAGACATTTACTAGGACAATTTATACTAGCTTAACTACTCTTATTCCAATATTTGTTCTATTATTATTTGGATCTAGTGGTATATTTACATTTAACATGGTAATGTTATTTGGAATTATTAGTGGTACCTATTCATCTATCTTTATTGCAACGGTTATTTTCTTAGAAATAGAAAAGAAAAGTATTGATAAGAAACATAAACCTAAAAAAATATATACAGATGATTACGAAGAATTGGCAGTTAAGGGAGTTAACTGTTAGTAAATAGGGGAGGTGAGTTCTTTGTCCAAATCAAAAAATTTAGATGATGTAACAATTGAAGAAATAATTGATCATGCACATGAATATATTGATGATGAAGAACAGCTTAGTGTCATAAAGCGAGCATATTTGTTTGCTAAGGAAAAGCATCAAGGACAATTTAGAAAAAGTGGGGAGGCCTACATTTATCATCCGATGAATGTAGCCTTAATTCTAACTACAATTTATGCTGATTTTGAAACAATAGCAGCAGGACTTTTACATGATGTTTTAGAAGATTGTGATTGTAGTGCAGAAGAAATGGAAAAAAAGTTTGGATCTACTATTACCAAGCTTGTACAGGGAGTTACTAAACTTTCTAAAATTCATTTTTCTACAGAGAATGAATATCTAATAGATTATTATAAAAAAATTATTGTTGGAATGAGTGAAGATGTTAGAGTAATTATTGTTAAACTTGCTGATAGATTGCATAATATGCGCACTCTTTGGGCTATTCCTGAAGATCGTCAAAAAGTAAAAGCTAAAGAGTCTTTAGAGATACTTGCCCCAATTGCCGATCATTTAGGTATTCATAAAATTAAGAGTGAACTTGAAGATTTAGCACTACGTTATTTAAAACCAGATGTTTTCTATGATATTGCCGAAAAACTTAATAAAACGAAAATCGAACGTGATTCGTATGTTCTTGATATGGAAAGAGAAGTTTCAACTTTATTAAATGAACATCATATTCCTCATGAAATTAAAGGACGTGCTAAATGTATTTATAGTATTTATAATAAATTAAATAAAGGTAAAAAGTTTAATGAAATTTATGATTTACTTGCTCTTAGAGTAATTGTCAATACCGAACAGGAATGTTATTTAGCATTAGGGCTAATTCATTCAAAGTTTAGACCTCTTCCAAAAAGATTTAAAGATTATATTGCAATGCCTAAACCAAATATGTATCAGTCTTTACATACAACTGTTTTTGGAATTGGTGGGGATTTATTTGAAATACAAATTCGTACTCATGAAATGGATGAAGTAGCAGAAAATGGAATTGCTGCTCACTGGTCTTATAAAGAAAATAAAGGAAGTGACACTGCTGCGGATCTGCAAAATACTACAGAACAAAAACTACAATTTTTTAAATCTATAATTGATTTAAGCCATGAAAATATAAATAGTGAAGAATTTGTAAATAGTGTTAAAGATGAAGTATTAAATAATAATATATATTGTTATACTCCTAAAGGAGATGTAATAGAGTTACCTAAGGGAGCAACGCCAATAGACTTTGCTTATCGTATTCATACTAAAGTAGGTGAAACAACAGTCGGGGCTATTGTAAACAACAATATAGTACCACTTGATTATGAATTACATGATAACGATATCGTAAAAATTAATACTAATAAAAATTCTACACCCTCTAAAGAATGGATTAATTTTGTTAAATCTACTCAAGTTAGAAACAAAATAAAATCTTATTTTACAAAAAGTGATCGGGAAAATTATATAGAAAGAGGAAAATATAATTTAGAAAAGGAATTGCGTAAAAGAAAATTATCAATTTCAGAATTTACAAGTGCCGAAAATATTAAAAAAATATGTGATGCTGAAAGATGCGAAGATTTAGAGGATATTTATTTGTCCATTGGTAATGGTAAATTACCTGTAAATAGTGTTATTAATATTATTGATAAGCCTGCAGAGAATATTTCCGTACCAAAAACAATTAAAGTTTCTAATAAAAATAAAGATGCTGATATTATTGTTAGTGGAATAGATAAAGTAAAAGTAAATCTTGCTAATTGTTGTAATCCTGTTTATGGAGATCCAATTGTTGGATATATTACTAAAGGAAATGGTATTACTGTTCATCTTCTACATTGTCATAACTTATCAATGTTAGAAAATAGAACTATTGAAGTTAAATGGAATAGTAATATTAATAAAAGATATCTTACAATTCTTCTTGTATATACTAATGATAATGAAAACCATATGCTTGATTTAATGCAGTTAATTTCAATGATGAATGTTAGTGTTGATGGTATAAAAACAGTAAATAGAGATTCTAATAATTTTGTATATGAAGTTAACTGTTATGTAACCGGGAAAGCTCAATTGGACAAATTAATATTAAATATTAATAAAGCAGATTATGTTGATAGAGTAGAAAGGGAAATGCGATGAAAGTATTAATACAAAGAAGTGGTACTTCTTCTGTTTCAGTAAATAAAAAAGTAGTTGGAAAGATAAATAGTGGCTTAGTTATATTTGTCAGTTTTACTGAGGGAGATGATTTAGATAAAATTAAATATTTAGTTAAAAAAATTATTAATCTTAGAATATTTCCAGATGAAAATAATATAATGAATAAAAGTATTCTAGATTATGGTGGAGATATTTTGTCTATTTCACAATTTAGTTTATATGCAGATACTAGTAAAGGTAATAGACCAAGCTATAATAAAGCTTTAAAAAGTGAATATTCATCTAAACTATATTCTGAATTTAATGAAGAATTAAGTAAATATATTAAAGTAGCTACAGGTATCTTTGGCGCAGACATGGTAGTTGATATTACTAATATTGGCCCAATTACTATAATGTTAGAGAGATGATTTTTTTGAAAGATAATAAATTAAATTATAAAATTATTAATATAACTGCTTTAATGTTACTTTTATATATAACCTTTTCAAATATTGGTTTGTGGTGGGGGGTATTATCCAAATGTATTAGTGTTTTAGCCCCCTTTATTATTGGCTTTGCTTTTGCCTATGCTTTTACACCTCTTGTTAAATGGTTAAATAAAAAAGGACTTAATAAAAACTTTTCTATCTTATTAGTAGTTTTAGGAATTGTTTTACTAGTTATTGGATTACTTGTCATAACATTACCACTTGTCTATGATCAGTTGTCATTACTTATAAAAATGCTTATGAAAATATTTAATAACGTTGATAATAAATTTAACCTTAATTTAGGAAATATTGAAATTAAATTAACTGATTATTTAACTGATATATTAAATGATTTAAGTAATTCTGCTTCTATTAATGCTTTTAATTTTTTAAATGGATCTTTTAGCTTTATTGGTAAATTTATTGTTGGGTTTGTTGGCTTTATTTATTTTCTGGCAGATATGGGTAAAATTAGAAGTACAATAAAAAACTTTTTAGAATTACATAATAAGAAGATGTTAAATTATTTAAAATTAATGGATCTAGAAATTACAAACTATTTAAAAGGTTTAGAAATATTTATGGTTATTCAATTTTTTGAATATAGTACTTTATTTTTTATAGTTAGACATCCCAATTGGTTGATACTAGGAATACTTGCTTGTATTACAACAGTTATTCCATACTTTGGAGGTCTAACTACAAACATTATTGCGATAATTCTTGCTAGTGTTGTATCTTTTCCATTGATGGTAGCAACAACTATTATTTGTTTGATTTTTCCACAAATTGATGGCTATGTTATTTCGCCTCATGTTTATGGTAAAACAAATAACGTTAATCCATTAATAACTATAATGGCAGTTTCAGTTGGTGGAACACTTGCTGGTGTAGTGGGAATAATTGCAGCCTTACCAACATATTTACTTCTTAGAACAACTTATAAATTTTTTAAGGGTGATTTAAAAAAAGGAGTTGTTTTGGTTAAGAAAAATATTTAATTAAATTGCACTTGTAAATAGTAACTTAATAATGATAAAATTATTTAGAAAAGAGTAGGAGAGGTATATGTATATAGATTTAATTGTATTAATAGTTTTAATGATTGTTGTTATAATGTTTTTTAAAAGGTTTTCATCTTTTGTTTTCTTCATAGCAATTGTAGATATATTTTTAAGAATATTAACTTTTATAAAAAACAACATTGGTTTATCAGATCTTTCTGCATTAATTGATAAATATTTACCAGAAAATATAATTGATATTATAGATAAATATTCTAATAGTATTCCATTATTAAATACTATTCTTAGATGGTCATTTATAATTATTATGATTATCTTTTTATCTTATATAATAAAGATATTTATTCATAAAAAGAAAATTTAATTTATTTCTAATAAACGACAAAATAGTCGTTTTTTTCTTTATATAATAATCTCGGTGATAGAATGAAAGTATATATTGAATTAGTTTTTATAGTAAATTATTTAATTGATTTTATGATATTATATGGAACTAAAAGACTACTTAAAATAAATAAATCTAATATTAGATTATTGTTTGGAAGTTCAGTGGGAACACTTTCTACATTTATATTATTTGTTAATATAAGTAATTTAGAATTGTATATCTTAAAAATACTTTTAAGTATAATAATTATTT
>OCVV010910237.1_pt1 | contig 12408 bp, 7 predicted proteins | sample 1539721 | NCBI WGS metagenome assembly OCVV01 (sample SAMN02144230, study PRJEB22623) | gut metagenome | biome: sheep rumen | host: Ovis aries | place: New Zealand | reverse complement strand
GAAAGACGCAAAACGCTAACATAAGCACAGGGCGATAAGCAGATAGACGTACAGCGCCACTTCACCGAGGGCGAGTATGATAGTTAAAATCTCTTGCATGGTTGTGTGATTTTGAGTGTTCAACATCAGTCATTCGTTAGCGTCCGATCGAGCGGACACAGCACGATTTCGACCACAAAGATACAACAAGAAAGTGCTATATCTTGTCATAAGCTCAAAAAATCGTTCAAAAGAGTGTAATTTTTAATCTTTTTTAACAATACAGGCAAAAACTCACTTGGAGAAATGGATAATGAGGAAAGACTTAATGATACGTGATTGCGAAAAAGGAAGGAATCATGATATGAATAATGAAACGAGAGTATCACTATATTTTATTAGTTCTAATGAGTATGAACCAATCTACACTATCTATGCCAGTTATTAAATCTCACGCATATAAATATATTTTTTACAATGTACATCTTTAATATCATATACTACAAACGATGAACTAACTTCAAAATTTACCTGTTTTTCCATAGCAAACGTTTGGCATAGGAGACTTACATCATGTGCTTTTGTATCGCGCCTTTTGCACTTTATAATGTACTTTCCCACCCACTTTGATGGAGTCATGAACTTCCTTCCTATAATCGTCGTTAGCAAGCAGTGCTCGATAGTTATTATTTCTCCACATTGCATGTTAGTATTGTCATACGGATTAAGATATCTATAAACATTGCGACCACTATACTTTGGCATTCGCTTCACTATTTGATTCCATATCTTGATGCCATTAGTATCTTTTAAAGGATGATCGGATCTATAGTATTCTGACCGTGTTCCAAATATATCATGTATGACTTCTATTTCTTTCTTTGTAAGTTGATTTTTATATTTTGGATTTAGTCCCACATCATCGTAAGGCTCTTTTATACTTGTTGATGATGTTATGGGACAATAATTTAGATTGCAAATAATATCATCTATACTTGGGGAAATAGTATTTCCGAACTGATCAACTAGATTATAGATTATTTTTTGTTCCATATTTTTCTATTTGTGAAAGTCTGCAACACATTAAATCAATAGATTCAGAAGATTCAGAAGTAACTAATCAATCAACTTTAACTTGCGCATTTTATCTTTCACATCTTCAACATCTCTCTTGAGTTTGAACGCAATAGTTGAAATTGGAGTATTACCATAAAGGCTGATAAGTTGAGTCAAATCATTTGATGACCATGCTTGGGGCTGATTTTTGCTCATAGAGGGAGCAGCCACGCCTCCTTTTTGTTGTGGAGGGTTGTTATTTTGCGATACAAATTGCTTTTGTGTATTTTGAACTTGAGATTTCTTTTTCTTTGTGTGTTTTGATTTTGGCTGATTAAGCAAGCAATTTTTTTCGTCATATGAATTCCCCTCCACATCAAAATGAAAGAGTATTTCTTCAGGATTGTTATTATCGACAATTATAGTATATCTATCCTTTCTTTTTCTAAGATGCCGATCTTCTACACCCAGCATTTCATAAGCTAAATTATTCCTCTCGCACCAGTCAATCCTATTGGCGAAATCAGAGCCTTTATTGCAACACATGATAATTTTCGATGTTCCATCATTCAGTAATGCCCTCACTTGATATATGCGCTCGCCTCCCATTCGAATTTTAATAATCTCAACTTTGTAAGTTAGTAAAGCTAAAGGGATGCCATCTTCCTCCTTGCCTCTTATGCTATCAGCTATAGCAAACCATATTTCCGAGAACTCTGGCTCATCTTTGGCATTGTCAATCTCCTCACTTTTGAATGCGATAGCCTCTGCCTCATCAAATTCATCACCACAATAATTAAAAAAGATATGTTTTTCATCTTCAGGAGCTATAGGATTCCAAAAATCCATAAGTAGCAAGCTTTCATCACGTTCATCATCATATATGCCTAAGTACGAAACATATGTCTCATAGGCTCTTGCTACGTTGCAATAGAAAGAGAAAGCGTTAGTCAACTGATGACTTATAAGTCCTTTTCTAACCATTGGTCGAGAACTTATGATTCTATCGAAGTGCCACACTGAATTTTCGTCTGCATACATACAGAACTTACGCCCATACATATCATCATAGTAATGAATACCGTTTCTATATGTATGCTTTGGATCCAGCCATACTGAGCCATCTTCTCGCTGTATTGGTCCTAATTTGAATTCTTTGGTAATCTCCACATCCCCTTCAACTCCTAAAATATCCGCAGTTTGTTGAATGAGTACCATATCTTCGTGTCCTTCTTTCAAATTGAACACACGACCGGCTCCGTCGTCCATTCGAGCAATAGCTTGCTCAATCTCGTTTGTTGAATTATTTGAACCTATGAAATGATGTCTCCAATGCCGGCGCGAATCAGGCAAACCGAATCGTTGATACATGCCAACATTATCAAGAATAACAGCATGCTCTTTTTGTTCCGTCGGGCGTAATGCACGACCTACTTGTTGAAGGTATTTAGCAAGCGAACGTGTTGGGCGAGCTAATTGAATAAATTCGATATCGGGACAATCAAAACCTTCAGAGAATATATCCACATTCACAATAATGGTTATATCGCCTTTGCGGAAGTCATCAACAATCTGTTTACGCTCTTTCTTGGGCGTATGGCTGTCTATGGCTTTAATCTTTATTCCTCTGGCTTCATACTCTTCACAGATCTTTTTGCTATGTGCCTGTGAAATGGCATAAATGATTCCCTTCTTGCCGTTGGCTATAGACAGGTAACTATCTAACAATTGAGCTCGTATTTCATTTGTGTTCATTGTGCGCTCCAATGCGCTCACTTTGTAATCGCCTTCTATATCAAATTCGTCAATCGTATCAATTGCTTGCGAGATGTCGCTAGATTGCTTTAGTGAAAAGTAGTTGTAGTTGGATAGAAAACCTTGTTTGATAAACTTCTTAATAGTCCAAGATAATATAATATCATCAAACAAATCAGTAAAGCCATTGCCGCTCATGCGCCAAGGCGTAGCCGTTACACCTAAACGCTTGGCATTAGGATATAGATTCCAAAGTGATTTGTACGTGCGTGCCAAGGAGTGATGTGCTTCGTCAACAATAAGAAAATCTGCGTTTATATTTTTTGCTATTTCTTTATTATGATTATTGCTAAGAGTTTGTATAGAAGCAACCTGCACGGGCAACTTTAAGTCGCGTACAAATCCTCCGGCAATAATGCCATGGGGTATTGAATATTTGGTTAGGTGTTCATCTATTTGCTCTATTAGTTCAGTCCTATGAGCAATCACAACAATCTTTACCGGTTGTTTTGTCTCAACGCTATACTTATTGATATCATGAATGATTGATGAAAACAATTTAGTCTTTCCTGTACCGGTAGGCATTTGAAGCATGATACTATTTATCCTATCCCATGCTTCAAAAATGGCTTGTTTTGCCTCTTGTTGATAATCGCGGAGAGTAGGATCAACGCGACAAATATCTTTGTATTGTTCTACAATCATAAATCTAAAACTATTCCCTTGCTATATTCAATAGCATATCAAAATCAATATTGTTTGTTTTTCACGATCTCAACCATCCTGCCTAACGTCAAGGCTTTGCTAATATGGTCGTATTGTAGTCGTTTTTGTCCAATGACTGATACAATTGCTCGGTGTTGCTACCCTGTTCAATGGAACCAAACACCACATCATGAGTCAGACTGAGGATGTAGCGATTTGCGCGGTTGGCATTGTCTTGGCTGTACATACGGACATTATCGCTTTGAAGTGATATAAGTAATAGTCGTCCTTCGTTCATTGCTTCTTGCAAGCGAGCTGGAATACGTTTGTACATTCTTGCAGTCAGTACAAAGATGAAGGGTTGCTTCTTTTGCAGAAGGAAGTCCATAACGTCTCTTTCGAGGGGCGAATGGAAGGTTGAGATAACGACCTTATCGCGTTGAGCGGTAGCCCAGTCATAGGATGCAAGAACCGCTTGCGGCGCGTAGCGTCGCGAACAGAAGAAGGCAACCAATGGTTGGTTCAAAAGATCCGTATTTCCAAGATAGGTCGGTGTCATTCGTCGTTCAGTTCATCGCCCATGCGATACTTGATATCGTAATTGATGATAAAATCCAATTCCTCCTCTGTAAAGCCATAATGAGCGGCAAGGACTTTGTCGATTTCGTCAATGATAGGCTTGGAAAGTTTTGGGAAGAATTGAGCGAATCTCACACTTCCTCTATTCCTATATTGATACTCGGCGATTTGGATATTATTGTTTAAATCAAGATTTAGCCTTTTTGCTAAACTCTTAATAACAGCATTATCAAATTTCTCTGGAACTTTGATTTCTGATATATATTTTTGAGTTAAATTATAACAATCTGATTCAGCAATCCAATAATAGAAAAATAACGAGGAGTTAATAAGAACAAACGCCAAATCCTTATACTTCTTTGATATGCTCTTTTTCTTGTATGAATCTGCTATATTTAAATCATTTTCTTCTAACGTATTCACGTCAAACAGCGCTTTACACCAGTATATCGGCGCTGCATGGTAATAGAATGTATCTTCATTGATAAACTCGCTAGCTAAAACCTTATTTTGTTTTTCTAATTTCTCTAGAACGGACTTTCCTAATTCACCAGCATATTTAATAGCAGAAAGCGAAGAATCGTTCTCTACATAGCATAGTTTACTAAATAATATACCTCGTTCACTCGCGTAGTACTTTAAATACCGAGTAACAAACTTCTGTGTTTTGCTACATGCTCTACTTAAATATATACCAGCACGTATTTTCACACCAGTAAACAATTCTGAAGGGTTTCTATCTCCCGAATAGAAACTATTCCATGTAATTCTATTTTCAAAAATTTCTTTTTGGAAAGGTTGGAATCCTGTGATGGATAAACCACTTAACGGAATAATATAACCTATAGATGAATCTTTACTAGCAATTTGGTTACATCTCTCACCAACTAAAGCAAAAAGATTTTTCGTCAAATATGTATTATACGTATCTACTCTATATGGAAGAGAAGTATCAGTAAAGGTTACATAAGGCGGGTTACCTATGATGACATCAAAACCTCCGTTTCCATGTATGATGTTGTAGTATTCCGCTAACCAGTGGAAAGGTTGATGAGAAGCAAGCCAAGATTCATAAGATTGTCCGCCAACCGTTATCTCTTGGTACATCTTATGGTTGAGCAAATCGTTGAGGGCAGCAAGACGTTCGTTGAGTTCTTTCTTGGCATCCTTGAAGGCTTGCATATCATCAGGCGATTGCGTCAGTTGGAGTTTGCGGAAACGCTCAAAAGTCTTGGATACTTTTTGCATCTCCGTTTCAATCTTATCCTTAAACTCCAAGTTGGCGAACATATCTCCATAACTTAGATCATTGTTCAATTGTTCTTCGGTTGCATAACCGACGAGTGTGTTACCACAACGAATGTTGAAATCAATATCCGGAAGCGGGTCAAGACCAAGGTTGTCTGCTCGCATATCTACATCTACCACAGCAACCATCTTGAGGAAGAGTCGCAGTTTGGCAATCTCAACCGCTTCGTGCATAATATCCACACCATAGAGGTTGTTGAGAATGATGGTTTTGTAGATAAAGTATTGCACGTTACTGCGATACTTGGTGTCAAGTTCTGCAAGATTCTCTTTGAAGAGATTTGGGTTCTCCTCGTTGAACTTCCGCATGCCATTAACGCAAGCCTCATAAAGCGGTTCTAAAATGTTCATTGCCGCAAAGAGGAAAGCACCTGAACCACACGTTGGATCCAAGATAGAAACGCTGGTGAGCGCTTTCATAAAATGCAGCAAAAGCAGATGGTCCTTGGTATCTTCAAGCAAGTCTTGCACAAACTGGCGGATATCGAGATTGTAAGTAATAAAATCGTTGATCTCAGTTATCTCGCCATTAGCAATTTTGCGTTGGATGTCTTGGCAGCGTTGGAGACGTTCGATTGTCTCGCGCCAAATCTCAGTAGGCAAAGCCCATGGGTCAGGCGTGCGATCATTCCAATGCGCACGACGTTCGAGTAGACTTGGTTTGGTCGTATCGAGACCTTGCGCAATCTCTTTGGGGATTTCGTTGAAATGTTCGATTCCTTTCTTAACGGCATCGTAGATATACTTGTCTCCACTATCGCGGAGTTTTGTCCATACATATCCGCTTGGCTTGAAGGCTTCAGGGCTTTGCTCTTTGAGCTTATCCATTAAGAATGGCAAGATACAATTCTTGCCGATATACTCAGTAATATCCTCTTTGGTGTAATAAGCTCCCATCTGTGCACGGTCGTTGATATACTGCTCGAAGATGTAACCAAGCACGTCGGGGTTGATATCACGACCGGAAGCGGTCATACGCGTATCGAGATGCCATTCCCATTGATCGAAGAAAGCAAAGAGTTTCTCGAACGCCTCATCTTTGATGTCGATATCGGCATAGTCTTTTTCCAGCTGGTGCACATCAAACATACCACCGTTGAGATACGGAATACGACCGAACTCAGCTTCAAACTCAGAGTTATGGCGCGGTGAGTTGAGTCCGCCATGGAAGAGTTGGAGCAAGAATGAGCGATAGAACGAATAGAAATGCCCGGTTCCTCGCTGCATGTTGCACCATGCCAGTTTATTCCGCAAGTAGTGATAGTCGCCATCCAGGAAGCCTTTTTTCTGAATGAAATAGCAGAACATAAGGCGGTTGAGCATTACCGAAGCGTACCATTGTTTGTTGCGGTTCTTGGCGATGGTGATTTGATCTTCAATGCCGGTGATAAACTCACAGAAGGCGGTATGCTGTTTGCGGAATCCTGTATAAAAATCCTTGGTCAGTTTCTCGGAGTTTACCTCAAACGCATTGTATATGCGTTCACGTACATCCGAAATAGTAATGGCGTTTTGCTCATTTACACCAAAGGTTATGCCGCTGTGTTTTTGGAATAGCAGATCTGTTTGGTCAGGTGTTGTATATTCGATGAGCACTATATCCCGCTTCTCCGGTTTACGAATAGGTATAGCCCACATGTGGTGGAACTTCTGTCCTTGCTCTTTCGGCAACGTAAAGATGCAGATATACGACTGTGCTGACGGGCGCAACTTATAGTCGATACGCTTACACAATGAGGATGTCATGTGTGGCGCATTGGTACAAACAATCGCTTGGAAGCCTTTAATCTGACCTACAATACAGAAATGGTAACTGATACCATCTATATCCTCATCAAATTCGCTTAATCCTTGATAACTATTCCAGCCTAAAGCATTGAACATGCCTTTGAAATCCTCGTCGGCGATGTACTTGCGAAATGTTTCTTTTATCATGGTGCTCGTTAATTACGTATTCCTAATGTGCAGAGTATTTGCGCCTCTCTGCTTGCTTCCGTATTCTCTTCTACACGGCAGAACTGATTGTTCTTGTGCAACTCGATGATATATTGGATAATATCATCGTTCGAGGTGTTCCTTGCGCGTAACATTTGTCCTAAGGTGAACTTTGCTCCCTCTAACAACGGATATTGATAGATGTCATTGGCTGCCAGTTTCACAATATCTTTCATCTCTTGCGTATAGAGTAGGTCAATCGGATGAGTGTTGTAATACTCATCCAGTAGCGACCAAATCCTGAATCGTGTGCTGAATCGTCTTCCTAATGTGCCGGCACTGGATGTGTTCTCGATATGGATGTTCTCAATAGACTGACGCACAATCTCATGATGGTTTTCCAACTTCGGTTGTGGTTGATCGCCATACTCACACGCCATGGAGAGCAATATTCGCTTCTGCGAATTGCTAATCACATTTCCATTGACATCACGCCATGTGAGCACATCAAAATCGTTATATGTGCGGGCGTAGGTAATAACGCTATCCGTTTGTCCTTCGATGGCTTTCTTGGTTGAGAATACCACATTGCTCATATTCTCGATAATTGGCTTGAGTTCCGGATGAGCGGATGTGCCGCGTTTCCAAATCTCGTATGCCATAGAGCACAGATCAACATCATCGTCTGCCGCATCATCCAGAATGCCGCTCTTCTCGTTGTACAGGTCACGTAAGTTCTGCTCGTTTCCTTCAAAGAACAATTCATCCGAACCGATTACATTGGCATTGGCGTTGATGCGCTCGTTAAGCCGTTTGCGAAGATTGATAACATCCTCTATTCCTTCATCAGGGAAGAAACTGTAGCAGTAAATCTTCTCTGCTTTTTGTCCGATACGATCCACACGACCTGCTCGCTGAATAAGACGGATGATTGCCCAAGGCAAATCGTAGTTTATGATGACGTGAGCATCTTGTAAGTTCTGTCCTTCTGAAAGCACATCCGTAGCAATCAATATGCGGTACTCATCAGCCTCTGCTATATTGGCTTCGTTGCTTATCGGCGAGAAGCGTTCGGCAATCTTCGTGGGATTCTCTGAATTTCCGGTTGCGTATGCCACATGTTTGATGCCGCGTTTGCGCAACTGTTTATAAATATAGAGAGCGGTATCAGCATATTGCGTGAAGATGAGCACCTTATCATCTTTGTGCTCTCCTTCCAATGTCTGAACCAATTTGTTGAGTTTCGGGTCTTCCATCGGTGCCCATTCGCCACACAGGGCAAACATTTGCATGATGGTCTTGAAGTCTTGCACAAGATGAGTCTTCAGCTTCTTGGTGAAGAACTTCGGTTTTATCCAATTGATACCATTTTTTGCTTGAATAATATTGTAGTATTCTTTCGCTTTTGTTTCGTAGATACGCTTGTCGGTAGGAATCCGTATAGTATCTCCTTCTACAATCACCGCCTCATTGTCTTGCTCCGTTGCAAATAGCGTATCCTCCGCTGCTATATCCTCTACGTAATCATCCGGCAAAGCGTTCTCATCGCTTATAGGTAGGGGCAAATCATTTTCGATGGCATACACATACAATATATTTCGTAATGCATGGCGATACAACGTAAGCAGAAATGCCAAGCCGCTAGAATCCATTCGTTTGTAGAATGTGCTGCGGCAGAAGCCCATCATCCGTCTTCCGGCTCGACTGAGATTCTCTAACTTACGTTTGTCTGCTAAGGAAGCTGTGGCAAGTTCAGCAGCGCTGATGTATTCCGATAAACCATAGCGTGGCAGGTTGAGTGACATCATCAAGTCGTCCATATCACTGGAATACAATCTGCGATATTGATCTTCAGGGTGTGTTTGGAACTTTAATGATTGAGGTATACGTTCAGGAAAAGCCGCTTGTGTGCCATCAGGAAATACCAGATACTTGCGCCCGTCTGCTCCGGTCTGGGCGTAATTCTCTTTGATGAATGTGCGTGTACGACGAACCAAGAATAGGCGCATCAACTCACTCCAATCATCCGGATCTTCACTCTTCTCAAACGCACGGATACTGCGGATAAATATGTCTGGGTTACTACGGATAAAAGCATGTTCTCCACCGATGCTTTCCAAATATCTTTCCGGACGAATACCCAAATCGGCATCTTCATCAAGGAAGAGGCGGAGTTGGTTGCTCAAATCCGAATAGTCTTTATTGTAGGGTGTTGCAGAAAGCAATAGCACTTGGCAATCTTGGTGGGCAATGAACTTTTTGATGTTCTGATAGCGAGCTCCCTCACGGTTTCGTAAGTTGTGAGACTCATCAATGATTACCAACTTGTAGAAAGGCATGTTTTCTACATCAATCGGTTTGTCCTTTGATATGATTTCCGCTTTAAGGTCGTAGCGTATCTTGTATTTCCTCCACATGTCTTGCAGATTGGCAGGACAAATGATAAGCGTTGAGGAAGTAAACATCGTCTCATACATCTTCGCAATAGCGCAAGCGGTAATTGTCTTACCCAATCCTACCACATCACCTATCATTGCTCCGCTGATCTTCTCGTTACGGAGATGGCGAACAGCAATCTTTACGGCATTTTGTTGGAAAGGGAACAAGTCATGTTGGAATACGGGTGGCAATGTATATTCGGCTATACCGGCGCGTGCCTCTTGACTGAGATGATAAGCCGTTTTCATGTATATATAGTACGGTGGTAAGTCTTGTTGCCCTGCCCAACTGGTGTCAAGCACATTCAGTAATTCTTGCGTGATGTCCACACATTGTAGGTCGTTCCAATGCTCATCAAACCAATCAGCCAATTTCTTGGTGTTGTCCTTGTCTCCTATTTGCGTATCCAACTCTCCTTGACCAAGCATACCGGCATACGTCAGATTGCTGCTTCCCATGATTGTTGGACGTGGACTGGCTTCATCATCCCTATATGCCAGATATAGTTTGGCATGCAACGGGCGACGCAAATAGAGTTTGACACATACACGCTCCTCACGCAATTGGTCTGCTAAATGGCGTAGTGTCTGCTCGTCAACATTTGTTGGTGCACCAAGTGTCAGTTGCCGGCGGAACTCTGCGGCAATTTTAAGTTTGCAGCGAAGTATCTGCTCATTATCTATCTCTTCTGCTTGCTGGCATGAATAAAGCTCGCGAATTAGTTCTTCATCCGGACGATGCATACCTATCAGCAACCGGCAATAACGTGTCTTGCGGATGTCTTGCTGAAATTCATCCAGTTCATAAATGGTCTCGCCTTGTAGAGTGTCCACCTCATCGGCTATCTGATTCCAGCCGCGAAGGTTGAAGTAACCGATACAAAAATCGACTCTCTTAACGCCTAATGCTGTGATGTTTTTCTTTAGCCCTTCTACAAATCTCCGTTCAGGACTGTTGTCGTAGATATCTGCCATGGTATATGTGTTAATTCTTCACCACATAACATAACAAAAAAGACGCAAGCATGGATTTGTATCATTCCTGGTGCTTGGTCTTACCACTAACTACACAAACCACGCCTGCGTGCTACGACGCAGACGTTCGCTTTGTTTTGTAGTTAGTTTCCTTTGCGACCAAGCTTTGGAATGAACTCAACAATAGCAAACTCTTTTTCAGTATGTCTTTCTTATCGTTGTTCTCGCTGACGATTGTTTCCAGTGCTTACCTTCTCGCCCGTAAGTGCGCTCATGTTTATCGTCCCTGAGCCGACGCGCCGCACAAACTACGGCGGGGTGTTAGTCGGTCTTTGAATTTTTATCTTCTGTGATGTCTTCGACTATTTCGGCTTGCTCTATCGCTGGAATAGTCACATCTAAAGCCAATTTATCTTGCGCATTCGTCGCAGATATAACCGATTGCCCTATACGACTTTCTATATTTCTTCGAGTATCGCGAGCAACCGAACCGCCTTCTTTTGCAATTTTGCGGCTTTCTTCAAACGTTTCGGGTTTTCTGCTACGGGATATAGTGGTTGTCGTTACCTCGGCCAACATGTTAAGAACCAATTCGAGATTCGTCATATTGTCGCGTAGGTTTTCTTTTTTCAAGCCTTTTAAGTCTTTGTATTGTCGCACAGACATCCCACTCCACGCACGTGTCATCTCATTAGTCAGGATAGCGTAATCTTGTTCTAATTCAATGCCGCGCGCTTTCCATTCATCGGTCAACTCTTTACGCATCTCTATAGATTGCAAACGTTGATTTATCCAATTATCAGAGTAGCCTTTGGCTCTATAAATTTCAGCTGCTCGCATGATGGCCTTTTCGGGATCAGCAATCTCGTCCAAGCGCTCACTGCCAACTTGAGCCAACCACATTTTCAGAGGCTCTGCTTTCGGACTTGGGATGGATTGTATCAAACGCAGTACATCACGTGTTGAAAGGACATCCGTGAGGTATTTTTTACCGTCTGCAGCCTCCAATTTCAGTCCGTGACAATTTGTCACGACCTCGCTTCCCTCAGCTTTAAGGCGTTGTTTAAGTTTACGCCAATACGCGTTAGGGTCTTTTGACTGTGAGCCCGATAGCACATTACACACATCAGCCACAGAGAAAAACCATTCTTCCTTCTCGTTATCCCATACCGTGCGGATTGTTGTGCCCTCAAATAATTGTAATTTATTGGTCATACTATGCCTATGCTTATTATTTCATATTTTTTATCGTACACTCATCAATCTTCACCTCATAACTTGTCACAAATAGTGATCGGTTGTTGACGAATCTGCTCGCGCCATTTCTCGCGGGCATCGATCATCTGTTGAAATGCATTGACATACTCATCATGGCTGTTGTAATGTACAAAAACATCACCCATATTCGTCAATTTTTATTTTCGCATACAAAGGTACGAAAAAAATATCAAAAAAGCAAATATTTCGTGAGATTTTTTGGGCTCACCCGCAAAAACGTGTGTTGGTAGTCCCGCCGCGTGGTCGTCTGCCATGTTATGCATCGGCCATGCACGGGCGATTGAAAAGAAAACAACAAAGAAAAAAGAACCAAAAAAGAAAAATAAACAAAAAAGAAAAATAAAATAGAACTGGTGGTGTAATGGCATCCCTATAGTCCCTTCACCGTTGGCACAACGTC
>OCVV012881374.1_pt1 | contig 12409 bp, 10 predicted proteins | sample 1539721 | NCBI WGS metagenome assembly OCVV01 (sample SAMN02144230, study PRJEB22623) | gut metagenome | biome: sheep rumen | host: Ovis aries | place: New Zealand | reverse complement strand
ACCCATGTCGTCGCTACCCTTGCTGATGGCCTGAATCGTGAATTCCTTCAGCGTCATCTGGCGGTTCACAATCTTCTTCAGAGCCTTGATGGCAGCATCCACAGGACCATTACCACTGGCACAAGCCTCAAATTTCTCGCCAGCGATGTTCAAGCCAAGACTTGCCACCGACTTCACGCCAACGCCACTCGTCACTTGCAGGTAGTCCAACTTGATGCGGTGGTTCTCAGCACGGTCGGCACCTGCAAGTACGAGGATGTCATCATCATTGATGTCCTTCTTCTTGTCAGCCAACTTCAAGAACTCCTCATACACCTTGTCGAGCTTCTCCTTCTCCAAATTCACGCCCAGCAATTGCAAGCGGTTCTTCAAGGCTGCACGTCCCGAACGAGCCGTCAGCACGATGGAGTTGTCGTCGATGCCCACGTCGTGAGGGTCGATAATTTCGTAAGTCTGCACATTCTTCAGCACACCATCCTGATGAATACCGCTGGAATGAGCAAATGCATTCTTTCCGACAATCGCCTTGTTTGGTTGAACAGGCATATTCATGAGGCTCGACACCATGCGGCTCGTTGGATAAATCTTCGTGGTGTTGATGTTGGTTTCAATGCCGATGGTCTTATGGCACTTCAAAATCATCGTCACCTCCTCGAGCGACGTGTTTCCTGCACGCTCACCAATACCGTTGATGGTCACTTCCGCCTGACGCGCACCGTTGAGCACACCAGCCATCGTGTTAGCCGTTGCCATACCGAGGTCGTTGTGGCAGTGTGTGGAAAGGATAGCCTTACCAGCGCTCAGTCCATCCACATGTTCCATCAAGTACTTGATTTTTTCGCCATATTCGTAAGGCAAGCAATAACCCGTCGTATCTGGAATATTGCAAACCGTAGCACCAGCCTTCACCACAGCCTCAATCACGCGAGCCAAGTATTCGTTCTCCGTTCTACCCGCATCCTCTGCATAGAATTCCACATCCTCCACGTATCGCTTCGCATATTTCACGGCAGCCGCTGCACGCTCGATGATTTCCTCGCGATTGGAGTTGAACTTGAACTTGATATGGGAGTCACTCGTACCAATACCTGTATGGATGCGTTTGCGTTTGGCAAACTTCAGGGCATCAGCAGCCACGTCAATATCTTTCTCCACGGCACGTGTCAACGCGCAAATCGTTGGCCAAGTCACTGCCTTCGAAATCTCAATGACCGAATTGAAATCGCCTGGCGACGAAATAGGGAAACCCGCCTCAATCACATCTACGCCCAATGCCTCCAATTGCTTGGCTACCTGAATCTTCTCAACCGTATTCAACTGGCAACCAGGCACCTGTTCACCATCTCTCAGCGTAGTGTCGAAAATAAATAATCTGTCTGACATTATATGTAAGTTTTTTGAGTTTTTAAGTTCTTAAGTTTTTGAGTTCTATTCCAAATTCTCTGCTGAGGAGTAAAGCTAAAAAAAACCTTCCCCATTCGCTCGGAATGAGAAAGGCATTATTTCATAGGTTATTGCAGTCATCCACAGACCTTATTGCAATGCAACTTTCTCACTCCGAGCTTACTAAGTCGTAGTGAAATAATAATGCCGCTAATAATAATCTGATTCAACATACAATCTTTTTATTTCTGATAGAAGAGAAAAGTCTTGGAAACAGACCTCAAAAACCGGTCTCATTTTCAAAACGACTGCAAAGTTATGCATTATTTATGTATTTACAAAATATTTCACCTCTTTTCTCCCCTTTTGCTTATAAATCATAACGAAACCCACTCAAATTCATCAAAACCTGAAACATTTTCATCCTCTTTTCCTTCATTTCCATCGATTTCCTCCCTACACCTTATTTTATTATATTTTAATTATCATTCAGCCTCCTAATGCGACAATTTTTCTATCCCCTTATCGTTTTTGTCGCAAATTTAGGGCTTTGTCGCAACAAACGGAGTAGGAAAGCATTCATTTTTTTGCCAATCGCTAAAAACCGCCATAACTTTGCAGCGTCAAACAAAAAAAGAACATTATCAACAAAAAAACAAAGAATATGGAAACAAAGAAATTTTTCAGCGAACTTAGCTTCTCTTATCGTGCTCTCGGACGTCTTCTTCGCAAAGCATTCCACAACAACAAAGCCAACAATCTGGAAATCCATTACAACACCTTCAGTCGTGATCCCTATGTGAACTGCGCCAAAGCCTTCCATTGATTGTAGCACACATCCAAAAGCGACCCATTCTCATTCACATAAACGACAGCTCACACCTTCCTGTGGGCTGTCTTTTATGTGAAGTATATCCTTCATGAAAGAAAAATAAACAATCACTTTTTCTTGAATTTCTCGCCGACGAATCCTTCTGCCATTTTACCACTTATTAGGTCGTAATGAAGATTGACTGGCGGGGTTGGCGAGAGGTCATAATAATCCATCTCAGCTATCGGCAGACAGAAATACTCCATCTGGTCATAGCTTGAATAGAGGCGTGATAACACCTCATTGTGGTCGTATATCCACCGCTTCACATCATCCTTTACATTGAAGTTTACCATGCCTGAGCAGCGTACAGAAACGTTGTCTGAGTATGCCAATATCTCAACATTGGGATTCTCACATAGCTCACGCCAGACTGACTTCTTCCTTGAGGTGGCAAAATAAAGCACATGTCTTTCCTGCTTCATCACCTGAAAGATGCGCAACTTAGGAAGATTGCCCTCACACGTGGCAAGAGCAACCTCCTTGTGGTCTTTAAGAAACTGTAGTGCTTTCTCAAACATCGCTGCTTACCACTTCAGTTCGTCCTGCAGAATATTGCCGTCCGTCATAGGACTGTCTGCCTCGGTAAAGGCATTTGCTTTATACTGAATGCAGAGCATCGTCAAGTTCTCCTTACCCGTGTTCTTCAGCGCACGCTTGCCATCGGGAGCCACACGGATAATAGTACCCTCGCTGACAGGGAAAATCTCGCCGTCCACCTGATAGTGGCCTTCGCCCTTCAGGATGATATACAACTCCTCGTGAGTCTTGTGGGTGTGCAGGAAACCGCTGTCCTGACCAGGAACAAGTGTCTGGAACGACAACTCACTGCCTGTTGCACCTACTGCCTGACCAGCGAACACCTTACCCTGAATCGTTATAGGTCCCATCGGTAACTCATGCTCGATGATCTCACTTACCTTACCTACACTCACTGCCTTGAAGTTCTTGCCTTCCTTAATTGTCTGAATCTGTCTCATGATGTTTTAAATTTTTATTGTTTATACTTCATTTCCTAAATGCTGGTGCAAAGGTACGATGATTTATCCACCTCCACAAGAAGGCACTTTTAAGTTAGATAGTTACCAAAAAGTAGGAATTGTTGATTTCCAAGATATACGGAAAAGTGACTTTAACATACTTTAACCCTGCTTCCCGAGTTTATTGTACTATACTTTTTGTTATTAGGTAACAATTTGTTACTTTTGCGTCAAATTCATAACACACAAATCATGGCAGACATTAAAGCTGAGTATTTCGCATGTCCTATCCGTCAGGTGATAGGTCGGTTTGGTGACAAATGGTCGCTTTTGGTTCTCTTCATGCTGAACAAGAGCGAAACGGGTGTACTTCGGTTCAATGAGATGAACCGACTGATGACAGATTGCTCCCAGAAAATGCTTTCCCAGACGTTGAAGAACCTGGAAAAGTATAATCTTGTACACAGAGAGGTGTATCCTCAAGTTCCTCCCAAGGTGGAATACTCCCTTACCGAGACAGGCAAGTCGCTCATGCCATCAATCACCTCGTTAATAGACTGGGCACAACAGCATTTCGATGACGTGGTTCCCAAAGACATCATACGAAGTTGAGCCACATTCTTACATCTGAACCAATTTTCAGCGAACTTAGTTTCACTTTCCGTGCTCTCCTCCGATTGTACTGAACCTTTCGTTCGTTTTTACGGAATCAATCTTTTAATTTCACTGAACCAATCCTTTGTTTTTACTGAAACGCCGAGCCCTCAACGAAATTATAGCGAGCCCTCGTTATCGCAACGGCGAGCGCTCGCTGAAACGATAACGAGCCCTCGGCAACTAGTTGAATCCAAAGGAGCGGTTCAGTCAGTCCCAAAAATTGCTTCTGAAAATCCCCAAAAGCGGTTCTGAAAATCCAAGAAAGTCCTTAAACAAAATCAGCTCGCAACGTGTTGCAAGCTGATTTTATGATGAAGTTTTTTCAAGTTAAAAAGCGTATCTAACTCTTAATAATGCTGACAAGATGCTGAAATTGTCGTTCCTATTGGTGTAGTTAATTGGCAGACACAGACGATATTCTGGAACGAGTCCTATTGACCACTTACCAACCTTATAATCCACTTCGGCACTGATGTTTGGCTCACCGAAAGCCTGAGTAAACTTGGTGTTGTTCAAAGAACCAAAACCGACGTCTGCACCAGCACCAATGAATGCGTCAAAATGTTCGCTTGAACAAATGCGGTGCATGAATTTAGGACCAACAGAAATCAAGTTTGAGGTTCGGCAGCTATTGAACAAGCGATGGTAGGACACAGACAATGCAACAGTCGCATTCTTCTTCACGAATGTACCAACAGCAATGGATGCGGAAAGACAGTTATCATATTTTGAATTAAATGTGAATCCGAATCCAGCGGAACCCTCCAGATAGATATTGCCTCTATACTCCAAATTCTGAGCCTGGCTGACTACAGAAATAGTAAGGAAACAAGCAAGAAAAAACAGAAACTTTTTCATTGTATCTTTATTTTATTTGTTAAATGCACAAAATGGTTAGAAACAGAATTATGCTTTTCCACATAGAAAAATGTTGTGAATTGGCTTCAATCGTTTCGAAAAATATGGCAAAACTACCATTTTCGAATGCAAAGTTATAGAAAAATATTTTGAATATGTGTTTTTTACTTAAAAAAATTCACAATAAAGGTGGAAAGTACCAAACTCGCTGGTTTCTTGGAGGGGATAAAATACGCCAAATGTCTATTGAAAAGGTTGAAGAATCATAGAAAGGACAAAGGACAAGGTACAGGTACGTCCTTTGTACTTTGTTCTTTGTTCTTTGTACTTATCTTTCATTCTTTATGACGTGTGTGCCAAGAGCGAAGGCTTTTTCCATGTTGCCAGTGGTTTCGATGACATCGAGCTTGGCAGAGAGGTTGTCGAGATGGTTGACGAGGATAGCCTCAGCCGTGGCAGGAACAATCGGCGAACCATATTCGAGTTCGCCATGATGGGAAAGGACAACATGAACGATGCGGTTGGTTTCTTCTGCTGGCACATTGTGCTTGAGGAGTTCAGCCTGGAGTCGGTTGGCAGAGATGAAGATATGCCCAAGAAGGTACATATCCTGCTGTGGCTCTCCCTCCTTATTATATTCATACACCTTGCCGTAGTCGTGGAAGAGGATGGCGAGAATGCAGCGCTCGAGTTTCACATTGTCGTAAGGCAAGACGGGATAGATGCCTTCAAGCATGTGCAACATCTGATAGGTGTGGTTCAGAAGTCCACCCTTGAAAGCGTGGTGAACCGATGTGGCTGCGGGATAGAGGGAATAAGGTTTGAAGAGTACGTCAGCAAACTCTGTGATGAGAGGTTTGAGCGTTTCATCTTTGCAAAGGCTAAGCAGATGGTTAATGCATTCGTCCCAAAGAGCACGCTTGATGGGGCGAGGCACAAGGTGGTAGAGCGGATGCCCTTCTTGTGGCACCATGCCCGGATGCATGTCGAGTTTGCGAGCTGACTTTTTGTCGCCATTGTCTTGGATGGCAAAGAAGGAAACTGTTTGTCCCACAATGGGTTCGTCGGTAGGCTTCACATCCCACACGGCTATTTGAAGTTCTTCTTCTAAGTTTTTCAGTTTCAGTGTGCAGAAAGGGCTACCCGTCTTGGTAGTGCCGTTGCTGCGGCTTATTACAAGATATTCAGTCATATTGTAAGTTTTTGAGTTTTTGAGTTTGTAAGTTTTTGAGTTTTAACTGAGAAATGTAACTTCGTTAAACGTTAAACTTTAAACGATAAACTTTATTTGTATGTGGCAAATGTAAGGAAAAATAATCAATTGTCAATTCTTAATTGTCAATTATTTCTTATCTTTGCAAAAACTAACAATATTACAGATAAAACAATGAAAAGATTATTCTTTATTCCATTCTTCTTTTTCGCTCTCCACTCCTCATTTTTCACATCTGCATTTGCACAAAGCGACATGCGCTTGTGGTATGAACAACCCGCCGACCAATGGGAAGAGGCGATGCCGATAGGTAATGGCTATTTGGGAGCGATGGTGTTTGGACGAGTGGATGATGAACTGCTTCACCTGAACGAAGGTTCGTTGTGGTCGGGCAAACCTGTTGCCAAAAGTGTGAATCCCGAAGCGTTTCAGTATCTGGCTCAGGTGCGCGAGGCGTTAATGAAAAAGGAATATGCCAAGGCAAACGAACTCTGCAAGAAGATGCAAGGCGTGTATAGCGAAAGTTATTTGCCATTGGGCGACTTGAAGATTCACCAGACTTTCAAGGACAAGAAACAGCGGACTCGCATCTATAATTATGTGCGCGACTTGAGCATTGCCGAAGCAGTGGCAACGACGAGTTTCGACCTCGAAGGCGTAAACTATCAGCGTGAATTCATCGCTTCGAATCCCGACCACGTGATTGCCATCCACTACACGGCAAACAAGGCGAACAAGCTCAATCTCGATGTGAGTTTTGCTTCGCAACTCGAACCCAATATAGAGACACAAGGGAACAACATCCTCGTGATGAGAAGCACAGCACCGAGTCGTCTGGACCCAAGCTATTACCAGCGTCCTGACGGAGGAAACGCTATGGACAAAGGCCATTCGCCTGAAACTTACGGTATGCGCTATCAAGCCAATGTGGAGGCAAAGACGGAGGGTGGAACAGTGCGCGTAGATAAGGACGGAATCCACATTGAGGATGCCACAAGCGTGACTCTTTATTTCACCGCTGCAACGAGTTTTAATGGAAACTACAAGCATCCTTACACACAAGGTAAGGACGAACGTGCCATCAGTGAAAGGCAACTGGCAGAGGCAGCTGCAAAAAGTTTTGCAGACATCAAAAAGGCACACATTGCTGATTATCAGCAATATTTCAATCGTGTAAAACTCAATCTTTGTGGAGATACGAAGTTCAACAAGATGCCAACCGACGTACGCTTAAAGGCATACAGTTATGGCATCACCGACACTGGTTTGGAGGAACTTTTCTATCAGTATGGCAGATATTTGTTGATTTCCTGTTCGCGCCAAGGAGGTACTCCAGCCAACTTGCAAGGCATCTGGAATCCGCATCTTCGTGCACCTTGGTCATCGAACTACACCATCAATATCAATACGGAAATGAACTACTGGCCTGCCGAGCCAGGCAATCTTTCGGAGATGCACCAGCCACTGCTTGAATGGATTCCAACCTTGCAGCAGAACGGAACAAATACGGCTAAGGAATTCTATCACGCACATGGTTGGGTGGCTCACCACAACTCCGACATTTGGGGACTCACCAATCCTGTGGGCGACCGTGGCAATGGCGACCCGCAATGGGCAAACTGGTACATGGGTGGTGCTTGGCTCTGTCAGCATCTGTGGGAACACTATGCTTTCACGGGTGACAAGGCTTATCTCAAAAAGGTTTATCCTGTGATGAAGGAGGCTGCGAAGTTCTGCATGGATTGGTTGGTGGAGCGCACCGACCCAAGCGATGGAAAGACTTACCTCATGACGGCTCCTTCAACTTCGCCTGAGAACCGTTTCCGCCATTCCGACGGCAAGACCTATGCCGTGAGCGAAGGCACCACGATGGACGTGGAAATCATTCGCGACCTCTTCATGAACGTGATGGATGCGTCGGAAGCACTCGGAACGGACAAGGCTTTTCGTCAGAAAGTGAAAGAGACTGAAGCACGACTTCTGCCATTCAAGATTGGTCGGCAAGGACGTTTGCAGGAATGGATGGAAGACTTTGAGGACGAGGACCCTCACCACCGTCATGTAAGTCACCTTTTCGGCTTGCATCCAGGACGACAAATCAGTCCAATCATCAATCCCGACATCGCCCGTGCTGCCGACAAGACTTTCGAGCTGCGTGGAGACGAAGGAACAGGTTGGAGCAAGGCTTGGAAAATCAATTTCGCCGCTCGTCTGCTTGACGGCAACCATGCCTACAAGATGATTCGCGGTGCGTTGAGCTATGTCGATCCAAAGAATGCGCACCACGGTGGCACCTTCCCAAATCTCTTTGATGCGCATCCTCCTTTCCAAATCGATGGCAATTTCGGTGCGACGGCAGGTATCATGGAAATGCTGTTGCAGAGTCATCTCGGCGAGCTCCATCTCCTCCCTGCCCTACCTGATGCGTGGAAGGAAGGAAGTGTGAGCGGACTGAAAGCACGTGGCAATTTCGAAGTGTCTATGTCGTGGAAAAACGGCAAATTAACCGATGCAACGATTCTCTCCGTCATCGGTTCTCCTTGCAAAATCCGCACTTCCGTTCCAGTATCAGTGACAGGAGCCACCGACGTGAAAACAACTCAAGAAGGCAACTATTTCCTCACCACCTTCTCTACCGAGCCAGGAGGGATTTATGAAATAAAAGTGAAAAGCGAAGAGTGAAAAATGAAAAATGAATCAACAAATTTCCACAAATTCTCTCAAATTTTATTCTTAATTTGTGCTCATTTGTTGACTTACACTACATTTCAAAACAATTCTTTAGCAATCCACGCACATGCTTCAGCATCAGCGAGTGCATGATGGTGATGCTCCAAACGGTAGCCACATTCTGCGGCTACCGTTTGCAGTTGGTGGTCAGCCAAGTAAGGCATCTCACGGCGAGAGGCGTAGAGCGTGTCGTAGAAAACATAATCGGGGTAATCCATCGAATACACGCGGAACACCGCCTTCAGGCATCCCTCGTCGAAAGGACTGTTGTGTGCCACGAGCGGCAAACCCTCAATCATCGGTTCAATCTGTGCCCACACCTTCGGAAACACGGGAGCCTCCTCCGTATCCATACGCGTCAACCCATGCACTTGCGTACATCGGTAACAATAGTAGTTCGGTTCTGGCTGAATAAGAGAATAGAAAGAATCCACGATTTCACCGTTCCGCACAATCACTACCCCAACCGAGCAAACTGATGAACGCTCATAGTTTGCCGTCTCAAAATCTATTGCTGCAAAATCCTTCAGTCTTTCTATCATAGCTCGCTTTGTTTTCTGACGCTACAAATTTACAACATTCTTTTCACAGGGACCCTATTCATACGCAAAAAAACTTTTGCTAAGTCCACGCCTTCACACAAACAGGTTCCCTAACAAAAAGCTCGCAACCATTGTTATTATCTGTTGCGAGCTTTTTAATTTGAAAATACAATGTACTATTGATTCAGAATTTTGTTTACCAAAATGACAACATCGGTGATGTCGATGATACCATCATCGTTCATGTCGCCTTTTAAGTATGATGGGGGTGTATCGCCTGGGACTGTAATTTGGAATGTTGTGTCACTCAGTTTATTTTGTACACCTCTGGAGGTGGTGAATACTTGTGAAGTGACCGTTGCTTGCTTTGTACCGCTGTTAACAGATTCGTCCGCTGCCAAAGTAACGTAAACCAATGCGCCCGATTTACCATCTAATACGGAATTCGACAACGAGAAGGATAGAAATCTAAAGTTGCCTGAGCTGATTTCTGACACCGTGAGCGTGTGGTCATCTATACGGTCGCTGTTCAAGTGGTAGATGAGTTTACCTTTGTCATTCTTGGCAATAGAAAAACCTTCTGGTAGTACTAAATTGAACTGAAATGCAGAGTAATCCGCATCGGGATTCACCAGTTCTATTGCCACTTCTTTAGTCTCGCCTGCTGCCATTGTTACGTCGCTGACAGTTACGTTGTCAGCTTGAGCCTTGCCCGCAAATGCGAGCAAGGCACCAAGTGCTATCAATTTGATTGTTTTCATTTGATGAGTTGTTTTTTGCCGTTAATGATATATACACCCTTGCCAAGACTTCTGAGATTATTCGTATGAGTACGCACAGTAGTTCCATCAACGGAGTATATGTCGAATAATTCGTCGGAAGCTATGTCTGTGATGCCTGTTGTCAGTCCACTCAGCGCATCGAACCATTTCTCTTCGTGACGACTGGTGACGAAGAGAATGTCGTCAACCTCAACGATTCCCTTGCCATTCACAAATAGGTCTGCTACTGCACCATGATTGCCAATGAAGGTTTCATTGCTCATTGAGTAGATGATGACTTTGTAGAGCTTGTTGCCCATGTCGGTGCAGATGACGTGGTGACTATCTGCACGGTCACTGTTCGCTACAACGCTTTCCAACGTCTGTCCTTCTGCCAATCGAACATTGAACTGACAAGCCACGTACTCAGCTTGGTTGTCCAAATTCAGAGAGAGAGTTTGTCCGTTCTGTGAAAGTGTGAGGTAATCATTATCGGTCGTTTCATTTGTTGTGTGAACTCTTGGTGCAACTTCGTTGCTACCTTCTTCCATGATGATAGATACTACAAACACAATATCTGTCACATTGATTTCGCCATCATTGTTCAGGTCAGAAGCCTGCTCCACGAATTGTTCACTTGGGGTGTGCATGATATAGTTAACGATTTCCACAATATCAGTCACGTTCACTTCACCGTCGCCGTTGGCATCGCCAGGGATGATGTTCTTCACTTCGATGTTGAAGTATGTGCTTGCAAGTTTTCTCTGTGTACCATCCACAGCCGTAACAACGATGTCTGTCAGTTGTCCTTCGTAAATACCATCAGTCACGTCGTCAGCCACTTCCAATGCTACAGTGAGGATGGCACCTTCGTTGTCCTCGATGACACCCTTTGTCAGTGAGAAGCTGACAATGCGGTAGGTGTTATCGCCTGTTTTCGAAACCGTAAGGCTTTGGCCTTGGTCTTCGTAACGATCGGTTTTGGTGACAATGTACTTGCCTTTGGAGTTTTTAGCAATGCTAACACCCGATGGCAGAACGATGTCGAACTGGTATGCAGTGACGTCAGTCCATGTGTTATTGAACAGAATCTCTGTTTCCACGGTATTGTTGGCTTTCAGGGTTACGTTGCTCATTGTCAACGTATTGTTTAATGCCTCTTCATCGAGAATCGTGAGTACACCATTCACGCAAGTGATGTCGTAATTGGTGGCTTCTGCTCCATAAACAACGATGTCGTACGTTCCAGCAGGGCTATCAGCCGTGGCTTCGGTTTGAACTGTTGGCGGAATGGTCAGCACACTCTCGTCTTCACCCAAAACGAAACCATTGTATTTCAGCGTGAATTCAGGATTCTCGTCACCTAAGAGCTTTGAAATGCTCTGTGCCGTGATGGTCAAAGGAGCTTTTGCTATTGTTAGAGCAAATGCTTTCTCAAATGCCTTATATTCGCTGTTTCCGTCTTGAGTTGCTGTTACGCTTGTTATGCCAGCTTTGTGTATTGTCAGTACATTGCCGTTGATGCTTGCCACTCGGCTATCGCCAATGGTCCATGTCAATGTCAAACCTTCGTTTGTCTTTTCTGGCAACTGATAGGTCTTATCACCATATTGCAAAGCAGGTATTTCTGCTAAATCAAGAGTCTGCGACTGCTTGTCCACGTTGATTGTCAGGTCTGGGAAACCTGTGGTAGCGTTCATGTACCATATGTTTGCAAAGTCCCAACCCAATTCGGAATAAACAGACTGAGTCTTCAACTGAGTCAAAGTCTTTCCTGTACCGTTCATGATGTCGTCATAAACCCTCTGTGCAACATTGTTGACAGACACCTGCATGGTTTTCAGTGCGTAGTTGTCTTCTGTCTCTGGGGCAGGTGCATTGTTTTTGAGGCCACCGAGAATACGTTGTCCGTATCCACCGCCCTGTTGCACTTGCTCTGATTCATAGGTCACATCAATCTTGTTGTTGGCAGCCACGCAGTTGCTGACAGTGGCATCGGCACCATCGTTGTAGCCAACCACTCCTGCGCCATAGTTGTTGCTAAAGATGTTGCCATCGGCAAAGCAATGGCTGACTGTGCCATAATTGTAAGACACGATGCCAGCAGCAGCGTATGGAGAATGAAGTTCTACGGAACTCTTGCAGTCGCTGACTGAACCACCAGCATTCAAGGTGCCGACAATACCACCCACTTGCGATGTGGCACCTGTGGCAGTTAAAACACCGCTTGCCAAGCATTGCTCAATCGTTGAACTGGCAGAGCCAGCCACACCACCAAGACTTGCGCTTGTTCCACTTGTGTTGATGTTTCCATCAATCACCAGACATTGCTTGATAGTTCCGTCTGTAGAAGAACCTACAATGCCACCCACATTGTTAGTACCTGTTACTTTGCCTGTCACTTGGCAATTAAT
>OCVV012825219.1_pt1 | contig 12420 bp, 12 predicted proteins | sample 1539721 | NCBI WGS metagenome assembly OCVV01 (sample SAMN02144230, study PRJEB22623) | gut metagenome | biome: sheep rumen | host: Ovis aries | place: New Zealand | reverse complement strand
TTTGCCATAAGGATTTGTTTGATTTGCTTAAGATTTGATAGATTTCTCGCCGTAGGCGACTCAAAAAGATGATTCGCTGAATAGTTACATCCGTTGAAGGGCGTCGTTAGAAAAAACAAAATAGATGGTACGATTTTTTGCCTTGTGAATGGTGTTTTTCTTTGATATGGAGGAAGATTTCTCAAAATATGTTTCTTTATTTCTTTTTCCGTTAATAAAACTTTTTTACCTTTACACCCGACTCTATAAAGAAGGATTAACGATAACGAGAACGAGAAGCTCTTTCGTTTTAACTTGTAAATGATGTTGTGAAGATATTTGTGATACACGCCAAGAAGTTCCAAGACAGGAAGAAGCATATAGACCGAATGCTGGGTGTATTGGGGCTGGAAGCTGAATATGTGCGTGAAGGGGATGTGGAGGAGCTGACGAGCGATGTGCTGAATCGTTATTTCAACGACAATATGATAAGAGAGGGTGTTCGGATGAGTGCCCCAACAATGTTTGTGGGCGACCCCGCAAGGGTCGATATACCCATTGCCATCTATCCGAGGGTGCTTTGCACACCTCGGTTACTGAGCGATGACGCTTTCAGCGTCTAAAACACTTGATTGCGGAGAATCATATCCTTTAAAATCCCTAAAATCCCTGATTCACTTTTCACTTATCTTTGTGTCCATTTGTTGACTCAGATTTGACATGTTTGGTGGAGTTGATTGTTTTTTGTAATTTTGCAGCGAAATTCGAGATAACAACCAACGATGAATCGATTCGAGACGGTTAAGAAATTCTTTCTGAAGGAAGAAAGACGGGATGGTCTGCTCGCGATGGAGTGGCTCACGCTGCTGTATATGTGCATCACACTCATCATGGTGTTCGTGTGGTGGCATTCGGTACACGACCCCGCACAGATGGTCATGGCACGAGTGGTGGTGGCTGGAAGCATGGGACTGCTGCTGTTGCTCTACCGCTACTGGCCCAGCCGCATGGTGATGCTGCTGCGCGTGTGCCTGCTGATGTTGGCACTCATCCAATGGTATCCAGAGACTTACGAATTCTGCAAGCACTTCGACTATCAAGACCATGTGTTTGCGAGCATCGACTATGAGATGTTTGGCTACCAACCTGCCATCGAATTCAGCAAACGGTTGCCGAGTGTGTTCTGGTCGGAAGCTTTCTGCCTGGGCTACTATGCTTACTACTACATGATGGCTGCCACCCTGATGTATTATCTCTTGTTTGAATACAGCCGCCTGAATTGGGCTGGGTTCGTGTTTTTCGCATCGTTTTTCGTGTTCTATCTCATCTATGCTTTTCTGCCTGTGGCTGGTCCGCAATACTATTACAAGGCGATTGGCGAAGAAAACTCACTGCATTATTATTTTCCAGAAACGTATGATTATTTTGCCTCTCACACCGAGGCGCTTGCCATCGACATCAAGGGATGGTTCAGCAAGCTGGTGGTGGGAGCACAGGAAATCGGCGAACGCCCTACGGCTGCGTTCCCAAGCAGTCATGTGGGCATGTCAAGCATCTGTATGCTCTTAGCCTTGGCTGCCAAGCGGAAGTGGCTCTTCTGGGCGATGCTCCCGCTGTGGGTGCTGCTGGTGTTTGCCACGGTCTATATCAAGGCGCACTATGTCATCGACTCGATGACAGGACTGTTGTGTGCCATCATCTTCTTCCTTTTGTTCAGCTGGGTGTTTACGTGGTTATTAAAAAGGAAAAGCACACTTCCGTCATGAACTTCTGCAAAGCGCTTCAATCATCCATCAATGCCGAGGGCATTTGGTCCGACGGAGAGAGTCGTGCCATGTCGCTTTTGCTATTGGAAGAAGTGGCAGGACTGAACACGGCGGACGTGCTGATGGAACGGGATGATGCGCTGTCCGATGCAACGAAAGCTGAACTCCGCAGCATGGCGGCACGAATCAGCAAAGGGGAACCCGTGCAGTATGTGCTTGAATTTCAACGCTTCTGCGGACTGAAGATTGCTGTGGCTCCAGGCGTGCTGATTCCTCGTCCCGAGACGGAAGAACTTGTCATGCTCATCGTGGACGAAGTGCAGAAAAATGCGAATCCATCGGAAGAAATCCGCATTCTCGACATTGGCACAGGGAGTGGATGTATCGCCTTGGCACTCAAGCATCTTTTAGGCGAAAGAGCAAAAGTCGAAGCTTGGGATTTCTCCGAGGAAGCACTCATGATTGCACAAAAGAATGCTGAATCACTCGGCTTGGATGTGCGCTTTGAACAGCACGACATCCTTGCTCCAGAAACATACACTGAACCGTTCGACATCGTTGTGAGCAATCCGCCCTACGTCTGCGAGAGCGAAGCAAGGGAAATGGAGCGCAACGTGATAGATTTTGAACCTAACGATGCTCTTTTCGTGAAGGACGAAGACCCGCTGCTGTTCTACAGAACGATTGCCGAGAAGGGAAAGGAGTTGCTCCGCAAGGGTGGACTGCTTTTCTTTGAAATCAACCGCCGCTTTGGAGAGGCAACGAAAGAGTTGCTGGAAGAGTACGGATTTGGGGACATTGTCGTGCGAAAGGATGCTTTTGGGAACGATAGAATGGTGAAGGGGGAAAGAGTGAAAAGTGAAAAGTGAAAAGTGAAAAGTGAAAAATGTCAAAAGCGACTTTAGACCCAAAACGCTTCACGCTTCACTCTTCACCCTACACTCTTCACGCTTCACGTTAATTGAATATGGAACGCAAAAAGAAACCTATGACGGAGGAAGCTGCCTTCCTGCGACTTTCGGCACAATGTGCTGCGGCAGAACTGTGCGTGGCAGATGTGAAACGCAAGATGTCTTACTGGGAAATGCCCGAAGGCAGCGAAGAACGTGTTGTTGCCAAGCTGGTGGAGGAACGATTCATCGACGAGAATCGTTTTGCCCATGCCTTTGTGCGCGACAAATTCAGATACAATAAATGGGGCAGGACAAAAATAGAATTTGAACTGAAGAAGAAAGGCATCAAGAGCGAGGACATTGCCGACGGACTGACGGAAATAGAGGAGAACGACTCGGAGGACGTACTGCTCAACCTACTGAAGAACAAACTCAAAAGCACGAAGGGCAAAAGCGACTACGAGGTGTTCCTCAAGCTGTTGCGCTTCTCTGCACAACGCGGTTTTTCGCAAGAGCAAGCCCACCGCTGCCTGAAGAAAATCATCAAGGATGACTTGGATTGAGGAGATGGGGATGATGGGCATTTTGGGCTTTATGGGCAATATGGGCTTTATGGGAACAATAACAATTCCTCAGAAAACATCATGAAAATTCGAGATATAGACTTTGGCAAACAACCCGTGTTTCTGGCACCGATGGAGGACGTGACCGACCCAGCGTTTCGCCTGCTCTGCAAGGAGTTTGGAGCTGAGATGGTCTATTCGGAATTTGTGAGTGCCGACGCTCTCATCCGCAACGTGAATCGCTCGTTGGAGAAGATACGCGTGCAGGAGGAAGAGCGCCCCGTGGCTGTGCAGATTTACGGACGCGACGTGGAGTCGATGGTGGAAGCCGCACGGATGGTGGAGGAAGCTGCCCATCCCGACGTGCTCGACATCAACTTCGGCTGCCCCGTGAAGAAGGTGGCTGGCAAGGGTGCTGGTGCGGGAATGCTGAAGAACATTCCGCTGATGCTCGACATCACGCGAGCCGTGGTGGAAGCCGTGAAGCTCCCCGTGACGGTGAAGACGCGCTTGGGGTGGGACCACGAGAACAAGGTCATCGTGGAACTGGCAGAGCAGTTGCAGGACTGCGGCATCGAGGCGCTCACCATCCACGGCAGAACCCGTAGCCAGATGTACACGGGCGAAGCCGACTGGACGCTGATTGGCGAGGTGAAGAACAACCCTCGGATGCACATCCCCATCATCGGCAATGGCGACATCGACTCGCCCGAAAAGGCTAAGGAGGCATTCGACCGCTGGGGCGTGGATGCCGTGATGGTGGGAAGGGCTACTTTCGGCAGACCGTGGATTTTCAAGGAAATCCGCACTTTTCTCGACACAGGCGAACACGCACAACTCTCCACGGATTGGAAACTCGACGTGCTGCGCCGACAAATCAGGAAGAGCGTGGAATGCTCGATGCAGCGCACCGACTGTGCCCGCAAAGCTACGGAACTGGGTGGCATCATCCATGTGCGCCGCCATTTGGCTTCCTCACCCCTATTCAAAGGCATCCCCGATTTCAAGCCCACACGCATCAGAATGTTGCGCGCAGAGACGATGGACGAACTGTTCGGGATTTTGGACGAAGCAGCCGAAAAGTTAAGGGAAAATGCGTGAAATGGTGTCGTTTGTACTAAAATATCATAAATTTATACCTTATTTATTAAGTGAGAAGAAAATAAAGTGTAAATTTGCAAGATTTTTGTAAAGTAAAAAGTTTATTCATCTAAACACGAGAAAAAAGAAAATGGACAAATTGAGTTATGCACTTGGCATTGGCATCGGTCAGCAATTGCGCCAGATGGGACTGAAAGACATTTTGGTAATAGAGGATTTCGCACAATCCATCACCGACATGCTGCAAGGCAACGAGCTGAAAGTGAAGAGCCATGAAGCACAAGGCATAGTGAACGCTTTCTTCCAGGAGCAGGAAAAGAAAATGAGTGCTGAGAAGGCAGAAGCAGGCAAGAGGGCAAAGGAAGAAGGCGCAGTGTTCCTGCAGAACAACAAAACCCGTCCAGGCGTGATTACCACTGCCAGCGGATTGCAATACGAAGTGCTGAAAGAAGGCAACGGCAAGAAGCCAAAGGCTACCGACAAGGTGCGCTGCCACTACGAAGGCACCCTCATCAATGGTCAGGTGTTCGACTCGTCGTACAAGCGCAATGAGCCAGCCGTGTTCGGTCTGAACCAAGTGATTACGGGCTGGACCGAAGGAGTGCAGCTCATGTCGGAAGGAGCCAAGTACCGCTTCTACATCCCTTACATGCTGGCATACGGCGAAGGCGGTGCAGGCGAAATGATTCCTCCGTTTGCAACGCTCATCTTCGATGTAGAACTCATCGAGGTGCTCTAAGAAACGAAATCAAACCAAATAACAATAACTTTTCAAAAAAACGACAATGAAGAAAATTGCATTTTTGGCAGCAGTTGCTGCCGTGGCTCTCTACTCTTGTGGTGGAAGCGAAGTGAAACCAGAATTCAAGGACGAAGTGGATTCACTGGCATACGAACTTGGTGTAGCTCAGTCGGAAGGCTTGAAGCAGTACATGACCATGCAGCTGGGTGTGGATAGCACTCAAATCGACGAATTCATCAAGGGTATGAAGGAAGGTTCGCTCAACGAAGCAGACCCAAAGAAGGACGCTTTCTACAAGGGTATCGAAGTGGGCAAGCAGATTCAGCAGATGAACAAGGGCCTCACCAACCAAGTTTATGGCGACGACTCAACGAAGTCAGTGAAGGTGGGCAACCTCTTGGCAGGTATCATCGCAGGTTTGAAGGGCACAGCCAACGAAACAGCTGAAGCAGCTGGTCAGAAGTTCGAGGCACTCTTGGAACCAATCCGCACAAAGAACCTCGAAAAGGAATTTGGCGACAACAAGAAGGCAGGCGAAAAGTATCTCGAAGAAAACAAGAAGAAGGAAGGCGTTGTCACATTGCCAAGCGGTGTGCAGTACAAGGTGCTCACCAAGGGCACAGGTGCTCTCCCAACTGACTCTTCCGTTGTGAAAGTGAACTACGAAGGCAAGCTCATCGACGGTACGAAGTTTGATTCTTCTTACGACCGCAACCAGCCTCTCGAAGTGAACATGGCTACTCCACGCGTCATTCCAGGATGGGTGGAAGTGCTGAAGTTGATGCCAGCAGGTTCTGTTTGGGAAGTAACCATCCCACAGGAGCAGGCTTACGGTTCGCAGAACCAAGGACAAATCAAACCATTCTCCACACTCATCTTCAAGATGGAAGTGCTGAAATAATCCTATTTTTAAAAAACAAACCTATTAAAAAGAACGATTATGAAGAAGTTTTTAATGATTTCCGCAGTAGCATTGGCTGTTGCAACATCTGCACAGGCACAGGCAGTGTCAACTCAGGTGGACCCTATCGCTCAGCAGGAACTCCTCAAGCAGCAGGAGAAGATTGCTAAGCAGGCAGAAAAGGAAAGAATCAAGGCTGAGAAGAAGGCACAGAAGGCTCAGGAAAAGGCTGAGAAGAAGGCTCGCGAAAAAGCCGAGAAGAAGGCTCGCAAGGAGGCAGAAAAGGCACAGAAGAAGGCTGAGAAGAAAGCAAGAAAGGATGCCGAAAAAGCTGCCAAGAAAGCTCAGAAGGACGCTGAAAAGGCACGTCTGAAAGCTGCCAAGGAAGCACAGAAAGATGCTGCCAAGGCTCAGAAGAAAGCTCTGAAGGCTCAGGAAAAGGCTAACAAGGCAGCTCAGGATGCCATCGAAGCTCAGCAGAAAGCAAACACTTTCTAAACAAATATAAGACCGTTAAGTGAAGAATGAAGAATGTGGAATTGTTCTTCATTCTTCATTTTTCATTATTTAAATAGATTTCATATTAATTTATACCATACAGAAGATGAAAAAGATCATTACTTTTGTTTCTTTGGCACTCATGCTGATGGCTGCACCTGTGCAGGCTCAGAACATGACAACCGTCGATGCCAAAGCTGCACAAAAGGCTGAAAAAGAAAGAATCAAGGCAGAGAAGAAGGCTGCCAAAGAGCGTGCAAAGGCTGAAAAACTCGCTGCCAAGAACGCACAAAAAGCCACTGACACAAAAACCGTCGCTCCCATCTCGGGCGAATTCAAAAACGAAAAACCAGCTCTCGTCACATCGGGTGACTCCACTGCTTACCTCTTCGGTATCTCGCAGGCAAACGGACTGAAGGCATTCATGGCGAACCAGCTGAAAGTAGATACAGCTTACATCAACACCTTTGCACGCGGCATCATGGACCGCGTTTCTATCGACCCTGCCGACAAGGAACTTCACGCCTACAACGAAGGACTCAACATTGGCAGTCAAATCACGCAGATGACAGAGCAATTCCGCAACGACTACTATAAGGCAGACCCATCTGCCAAGATTGACCCACGCATCGTGGCTTCCGCCATCATTGCTGGTCTGACAGGCAAGAGCGAAATGAGCTCTGACGAAGCCATGAGCCAGTTCCGCACCATCATGGCAGAGCGTCAGAAGCAGAACATGGAAGCCATGTATGGCGAGAATCGCAAGGCTGGCGAACTCTTCCTTGAACAGAACAAGAAGAAGCCAGGCGTGGTGACACTTCCTTCAGGACTCCAGTACAAGGTGCTGACCGAGGGCAAGGGTGCCATTCCAACGGAAACCCAGAAGGTGAAGGTGAACTACGAAGGACACCTCATCGACGGCACAGAGTTCGACTCTTCGTACAAGCGCAACGAGCCAAGTACCTTCAAAGCCAACCAAGTCATCAAGGGATGGACAGAAGCACTCACGAAGATGCCTGTTGGCTCGAAGTGGGAACTCTACATACCTTACGAACTGGCTTACGGAGAGCGCGAATCAGGCAAAATCAAACCTTATTCTGCCCTCATCTTCACCGTGGAGCTACTCGAAATCGAAGACAACGCCATCAACAAAGCCAAGACCATTGTCAACAAGGCAAAAACCAAAAAGCCTGCTGCCAAGAAATAAAGGTCTGAGGTCAAAAGTCTGAGGTCGAAGGTCGAAGGTTGATTTTGACCTTCGACAGAAATAAAAGCAAACTCAACTTTCAATTATCTCATAAAAAAGTGCCAAAACCGACATTTTGGCACTTTTTTGTGATAATAATTCAAAAAAATTGTGCAGGAATTAAAAAAAATCATTACATTTGCTTTTGTAAACGATAAATAAGATAACGATATTATTCTCCTGCAACTTCCCAGGAGACATTTTTCGTCATGGAAAAGATTGACAAACTTGACAAGCAAATCATGGAGATTATCTCCGGCAACGCACGCATTCCGTTCAAGGACGTAGCCGCAGCGTGCGGAGTTTCGCGTGCAGCCATCCACCAGCGCGTTCAGCGACTCATCGACATGAACGTCATCGTGGGTTCGGGCTACAATGTAAACCCAAAGAGTCTTGGTTATAACACTTGCACATACGTTGGCATCCGTTTGGAGAAGGGGTCTATGTATAAACGGGTGGTTGACGAACTGAAGCACATTCCCGAAATCGTGGAATGCCACTACACCACAGGTCCTTACACCATGCTCATCAAGCTTTATGCTCGCGACAATGAGCAGCTGATGGAGTTGCTCAACACCAAAATCCAAGGTATTCAAGGAGTGGATTCCACCGAAACCCTCATCTCGCTCGACCAGAGCATCAAGAAGGAAGTGCCTATCTCCACCGAGGAAGACAGCGTTATTTAAATTAATAATTAAGAATGAAGAATGTAGAATGAAAATTACAAAAACTAAAATACATTCTTCATTCTTAATTCTTCATTCTCAATTCTTCATTCTCAATTTATAATTCCAACTTTCCATTGAACTCTCTCCATTTCGAAGGACTCCTCATTGGCATAGCCACATTTCTCATCATAGGAATCTTTCACCCCATCATCATCAAGATGGAATACCACACCGGCACCCGCTACTGGTGGGTACTCCTTGTAGCCGGCCTCATTGCCCTTCTCGTAGGGCTTTTCTTCGTTGAAAACATCGTTTTCAACGCCATTCTCGGTGCCTTCGCCTTCTCCGCCTTCTGGGGCATCGGCGAACTCTTCGCACAGGAAAAGCGCGTGCAGAAAGGCTGGTTCCCACGAAACCCGAAAAGAACCTACAAGTGGGACAAAGAATACAAGAAATAACCCACTGAATTCACACATAATAAATATAGCCTTGTTGTCAGACTCATGAGCTGCAACAAGGCTATATTTGTTTTTATCCGATATGTGTGCGTAGCTATTTCATCTTTTCCAGCAGTTCTGCCAGTGCGTCGAGGTTGCGGGCATCTACCTTTAGGTCGAGGAGGTTGCCGTTGCGGTCGAAGAGCTTGTAGGTGGGCCAGGAGTGTACATTGAGGTAGTGTTCGATGGCGCTCTGCTGGTCGTTAGGCAAGTTGTAGTGTGCCACGTTCGGGCCGCTGACGTTGTACTCCTTGATGACGTTCTCCCATGCCGTCTGCGGACTTTCGTTGGCAAGATAGAGGAACTCAATGTCGTAGTCCTTCAAGCGGGCGTACTCCTCGGTGGAGTGGCTAAGTGCCTCACGGCAAGGTCCACACCATGTGCCCCAAATGTCGAGCAGCACGAACTTCCCCTTGTAAGGTTCGAGGATTTTCTTCAGCAGTGCCTCGCCTTCAGAAATGTCCTTGAGATTGTCTGACGACTTGAGCACCAGTTTGTCGAACTCGCGGTTCTCGATGGCAAGGTAGTAGTCGTTTTGCTTCTCAATCATCGCGATACCCACAGGATTGGCGACCAAAGCCTTCAGCGTGTCGATGACCATCGGCGGCAGTGATGAATGCGTGTGGCTAATCTCTCCATTGACCAAGCGTGAGAGCCAGATGTCCTTGAAGTCCTGGTCGGCTCCCAGCGAATCGAGGGCAAATTGTTCTTGCTTCATCTGGATGATGATGCCTTTACCTTTCAGTATTTTTTGCGCTCTCGAACCATTGATAAGCTTGTCCACCTTGGCTATCATGTCAGCATTGTCGGCATTCAGTTTTTCTGCCACCTTCTGCTTTTCTTCTGGTGTCGCAACTGCTTCTATCTTGGCATTGGCATCAATCAGCCAGTCCTTCCACTGGTTCAGCAGCGACAGTTCTTCGTCGTTCGAGGCTATCACGACGTTGTAGTCATAGATGTTCCAATTCTCCCTCCACACCCGTTTGCGCATCACCTCGCGGAGATAGTCGCGAGCGAATGGTGTGAAGTCACGATAGAGCGTATAGGGCTTGATGGCGTTCTGCCAACATTCCTTGTTCAGGAAATCCATGTATTCCCGTGGCATCACGTAGTTTGGAAAATGGTAACCCGCCTGCGTCATCGATTCACCCATGATGTTCTGATAGTAGCCAGCCACATAGTCCCGATAGCGCTGCGAAAGCTTCGGATGGTTCGTGACCCATTGCTCCAGTTCACTCATCTGCGCCCGTCTGACGCTGTCGGCTTGAGCCAGATATGTCATAGGGTCAAGGTCTTGACGACTGCGGTCTATGTCAGCCGAAGCCCACGAATAGGGATGAGCCAACAATTCGTTCTGCACCCGCACGTCGTTGCCCATCCACAGTGTCTGCCCCGTCTTGAAGTCATTCAGGAAGAAATAGGTCTTGCCTGGCTCCAGCACAGTGCTTTTGGTAGTTCTTCCCCAGTCGAGGAACGCCTGCGACGAATTGAGCAATGGCATCTTCAGCGTGAAGCGTCCGAGCGAATCCATCGGGGCGTATGCACTCTCCTGCTCATCATTGAAGATGTTCTCAATATGTACCTCAAAATCGCTGCCATTTCTCTTCCAGACTTCTTGTGGCATGTCCTTCAGCCAACCGACAATCGTCACGCTGTCGCCTGCTTTGTAGCCGTTATCGACAAAGCCCTTGCGCATGTCTTTCGTGGGATAGTCGGGCAATGCAGCGCCTGTTATCGGACTGCATGTCACAGGCTTCTCGTTGCCAATAGCGATGGCGCGTTGTCCCTTCTTCATCTTGCCCAGCTTGACGGTGATGCCATTGTCGAGCGTCAAGGTATAGGAATCCTTCTTCTCTGTTTGGTTGACGATGTCATACACCTGACAGCCATAGACGACGTGCTTCGGTGTGAATCCAATCAACCAGTCGCCCGTCACCTTGTCGTACCAATAAGTATCGGCAATTCCTACAGGCTGGTTCTCTGCATCGTGAACGTTGGTGAATTTCCACGCATTGGGTTCAGCCACATCTATCATCCATGTGTTGGTAGGGATAGGTTCGAAGATGAGCGAGAAATCCACCTTGCCGTCAGCTGGAATCTTGCAGGGTTCGGTCAGGGAGATACCCGTTGCTCCCTTCACAGCATACTCCTTCCCATCCGCACAAAGCGTAGGTCGGGTGGCAAGGGGAACCGTGTCACCCGTCTTCTGCTGAGGCACTTCCAAATGGAAGAACACCTCTGTGCGGTCATCATAAATCGACACTTTCGTTATGCTGATGATAGGCACATTCACGTAGCCCGTCACAATCTTGTTCCATACTTTCGTCTGTGCCTGTCCTACCACGGCAACGAGGGCAAGCAGCAAGGTGATAATCTTTTTCTTATTCATAGTAACAAAAACAGTTAGGGGAAATCGCCATGATGCGAAATCTTTGGCAAAGGTACTACTTATTTCTGAAAACAAGTACCTAATCGCCCAATTTATAGCAAATTATTGGCATCCCCCCAAAAAATCCAGAAGCCGTTCAATTGCAGTAAAGAATAAGGAATGACGCACCTTTCATTCATACAGGGCTTGATAAGTCCTGAAAGGACGATAGACCACAGGCAGGCGGTGAAGCGTAGCGGAACCCCTGCTGTGTCGCAAAGTAACAGAGAAGGGACGACGGATAAACTGGCTAACAATATCTCTCCCCCTTGGGGGAGCTGGAGGGGGCCATGTGCTTAGCAGGGGTTCTGTGCTTTGCACTTCACCGCCTGCCTGTGTTCTTTCATGCCTTCAGCATTTTAGCGGACAACAATCATAACGTGAGTTCGATATAACAAAATATGTTCTTTTGTAGTGCCTCTACGAGGCAGAAATCTAACAAATCGATTCAAAATCTCATTCATATTTGTAAGATTTGAGAAGATTTGTGAGATTTCTCGCGAAGCGACTCCTTATACCGAACTGACGTAATCATAGCAAATACAAGTTAGGGCTCAGTCTGATTCCCGACTTTGCATATACCGGCGCAGTTATTGGATTGTACTGAATCGTCGAGCCTTCGGCGTAATTCAAACGAGCCCTCGCTTGAACGACAACGAGGGCTCGCTTGAACGACAACGAGCCCTCGTCTATTTATCTGAATCAAAAGCGCGATTCAGGGAGTCCTCACACGCACTGCTGACAATCCCCTCATGCGCTTCAGTAAATCCACGCTTGCACTTCATCGAAAGACATGTATGAATAAACTTCAGAATGCTACTTTCTTCCGAGTGCAACAAAAAGCCTTGTCGCCACTCTCACGAGCAGCAACATGGCTATAACCGCGGAATTCTGTCTTAACTAACTTAATGTCCCCACTGGAGATTTCTTTCTGGGCACATCTTCTCACTCCACCCTCTCGTAGTATTCATCCATCTTGGCACCCGTGATAGGATTGAGCCAGATGATGTGCATCACCTTGCCATTGTCGCTGAGTATCAGTTCCATCGCGTTTTTCTTGCCATCGAATATATTACCACTCTTGGCGGCGACAGTTTCCACAAGACATCCGTCCTCCACTGCCCATGTGCCTGTTCCG